>JAABUS010001754.1_pt1 | contig 45171 bp, 12 predicted proteins | sample 5560161 | NCBI WGS metagenome assembly JAABUS01 (sample SAMN10711885, study PRJNA513376) | rock metagenome | isolation source: Antarctica rocks | place: Antarctica: Victoria Land, Trio Nunatak nord | collected 2016-01-04
CCGCCTCCCCCTCCTCCAAACGCTACCTCTGGACCCTCAGCTTCTACGCCCAATTCTTCGACGTCGACACCACCGCCGTCCTCCACCGCTGCCTCGCCGCCCTCTACCCGCGCGCCCCCTTCCTCGACACCCTCGACGCCAACCCCGACCTCTACGGCCCCTTCTGGATCGCCACCACCGTCGTCTTCATCCTCTTCCTCACCGGCACCATCAGCCAATACCTCGCCAGCACCACCGCCGCAGAGCACTTCGCCTACAATTTCAAGCTCCTCAGTGGCGCTGCGGGCTTGATATATGGGTACACGCTCGTCGTCCCCGTCGTGCTGTGGGGTTTGCTGCGATGGTATGGCTCGGGTGCGGGCGAGGGCGGGATCACGCTGGTGGAATGCTGGGCGCTGTACGGCTATGCGAACATCATCTGGATCCCTGTGGCGCTCATCAGCTGGTCGCCGATCACGGTGCTGAACTGGGTCTTTGTGGCGGTCGGCGCGGCGGTGAGTGTCGGGTTCTTGGTGCGAAATCTGTGGCCCGTGGTTAGTATGATGGAGGGGCGGACGAGTCGCGTGGTTGTGATTGGGGTGGCGGTGCTGCATGCCGCGCTGGCGATTGCGATTAAGAATCTGTTTTTTGCGTGAGTATGGTTGGGTTTGTGGTTGAGGTGATGGGAGGCTAATTCTGGGGTATAGGCATGGGAGTTTGGCGGCGAAGCCGGGAACACCGGCGGCGGGCGGGGAGCATGAGGGTAGTGAAGGGAAGATGATTCGGGCTTTGTTGGGAATATGAGGAAGAGGCAGGGAAGTGATAAACGCTTCGTTACTGCGAGTTGTGGGCGAACGTGTATGCGCATGATATACCCATGGTTGTACTATTAGAGGAGCATTCTACGAGATGGAAGGAAAGTTCTACCTACGTAGCTCTCTGAGCGGCAGTGTGTATCTGATCAGTCCACCGTATCCATGAACTGAATTCGCTGGGTTTCCAAATAGCATTGTGCGCGAAGGCCGCTCGGTAATAGGAGAATGACCTTCAACAAAATTTATTTCAGATCACGTTGTTCAGGCGACTCAGGTGGAGTAATGCATAGCCAGCATAAACAGCTCTTCATTGCCTACGCTCTCCCGCTCGACCTAAGAGAATCCGCTCTGTCCACCTCTCTCCTCCCCCCATCATCACCTCGCCCTCTTATGCCGCCGCCAAAATTCTACTTAAGCTTCTTCTTCGGCCTCAACTGATTCGTATGCCCACATTTCTTCTTCCGGCAGTTGGTCGCTCGCGGCGGAAGACGTGCCTAAAGTAACCCCCCGATCAGCCTTCCTCCACCAACCCAGAGAAAAGCGAGAGTAGACGTAGGTAAAGCAGTAAGGGAGGGGAGGAAGAACATACATAGCATTTCCGACAGATCATCTTATCGCAGTTATACTTCCTCGCCAACGCCATCAAACTCGGCTCGATGATCCCACCACGGAGACGGAGCACGATGTGGAGGGTTGATTCCTAGATACCCCCACCAATCCAAAGTCAGCCAAACCTGCCCCTAAAGCACCGAATCACCACGGGAACCATGCCATCATCCATGCGAATGTGGACTTGACTCCCTTCTGGTCATATGATGATATGGCATTAGGAACGCACCTTCTGGATGTTGTAGTCCGACAAGGTGCGGCCATCCTCGAGCTGCTTGCCGGCGAAGATCAAGCGCTGCTGGTCCGGGGGGATGCCCTCTTTGTCTTGGATCTTGGCCTTGACGTTGTCGATTGTGTCGCTGGACTCGACTTCGAGGGTTATGGTCTTGCCCGTGAGGGTCTTGACGAAGCTGGGAGGGGGCGTGTTAGTGGGGTTAGGATGAGTGCTGAAGGGAGCGATGGAGGGAAGGGAGGGCGGATGGGTTGCGAGGAGGAGGGACGGAGTGTGGGTGGTGAGAGTGGGAGGGGCTTACATCTGCACTATTGGCGGAAGAGGACGTTAGTATAGATTTGTCGCAGCTGGGGGGTGATAGTAGCACTCACTTCTTGCGGTTGCTCGCTCGGTGCAGTAGTTGTAGGAATGATGTCGCCAATGATGGGAATTCCAGATATTCGGAGGGCGATAATGACTGGGTGCCAAGAACTAAGCGAAGTGGCTCAAGGTCTGGGCTAGGCTTGAATCGGGTATGTGTTCTAAGAGCGTTGGGCACGGTACTCGGGTCCCTCCAAACCGGAATAGCGTTGAATCACTTCCAGTGGACTATCAGAGGCTTGCAGAAGTGTTTTCTTACTGGCTCGTTCACGTATGACTGTGGGACTGTTCGGGAGCTTAGGGGTAAATGGAATATCATTTGAGTCCTTTCCAAGGCGTCTGGGGCATAACATGATGGTCGAGGGAAACTAAGTATGCTGTACGACCTTGCCTCAGTACTCAGACCTGACTACAAAAAAAACTTTGAACCCTAAAGTGAGCCCTAAATACTCGCTTAAGTTAGGGCGACGCTAGAATTGAAGCTAGACGATAGCTTATATACAATAATTTAAACTAGATTTTAGTACGCCTAAGTACGTTCAAATTTAATATAAAGAATATTTTAGCAAGTTTTTAGATTTTTTTTGCAACAAATTTAAAAGCAACATAATTTAATTTGAGAGAAAATCGACTTTCTTGTTAATAAATGCATTAAGATTGTCTCTTTACAATTTAAAAATATTGTTAATTAACTTTATCGCACAATACAATGTTAATTATAATTATTGTAAGTATTATTGTAGTTTAATTTGTTACTCTTATTTATGCTTTATCTAATAATACTAGAATTAAACACGTATTACATTTGGTGCATTTTTATTGTCGTCTTCAAGTCGTAATAATTAAAAAAATCGAAAAATTTAATACTTATTACGCAATTTTTAAGTTCGACTAGATTTTATACTTTATATTTGAAGCTTTTTACAATTCTACAATTTAAGCAATCGATTAATTGATAATCTTATAGATACTTAAACTTACTTAATCGTTATTGTTGTTATATACTAAATACTTTATAAATCGACGCAAAGACAATAAACGCATCTAGAAGTAACAAAAGCGTCAAAAAAATACAAATAAATCAAAAACGCATTAAGATAATTGTGCGAAATTGTTTTAACTTCGAAACAAAATAAAAGCAAATTAATAAATTAACGCAAGTAATAATTGACAACTTAATTGTTATAGCGAAGATTAATTTCGAAAAAAGTTTATTATTTTAAACAACGTTATTTATGTTCGATATTTCGAAAATTGTGCTAATTATTATATTGTTGTTAATTTTAAAAAATAATTAATATAAAAAGTTAAATAATATTTTAAGATATAAATTGTTAATATTAAACAATAATAACAATAATTTGAAAATACAAGACAAAATAAGATTAAATATCTTTATATACAATTAATTATATTATTAACATTAAAACAAAAAAAGAATAATTAAGTTAATTTTGTTTTAATATTTACTAGCTCAAAAATTGCTATTAATTAATATTTTAACAACAAGATATTAAAATACGAATCTTTTTTTTTTAAATAATGTATACTAGCTATTGACAAACTTTATTTAATTAAAGAATAACAAAAGTTTAAAGTCAAATATACGAATTTTGATATACTTCGAATATAATTATTAATTAAAATTTTAACATTAAAAGTATTTGCTATTTTAAATAATAAAATTAAAAAAAAAATTCGAAGTTAATATAAATTTAACAAGCAAATTATAATGTTGCGAACATTACTAAATTGCTTTAAAATATTTTTGCAATTTATTAAAATAAAGAAGACAATTAAAGATATATTAAATTTTTAATTTCTTTTATTAAATATTTTAAAAAGCGTATTCGATATATTAAAAACAATAATATATATAAATAGCATTAATTTAATACTTCAAACTTGCGAATTCTTTTAACAATAAATAAGAAATTTTAAGTATTCAAAAAAAGTTAATTAATAAATGCTTTTTTTAATAGCGTTAATAATTAAAAATAACAAAAAACATATTTAACGCATCTTTAAAAAAAGATTGTATTTATACTTATTTCTTAAAATTTTAATTTGCATCGAAATCTATAAAATAAAAATAAATAATTTAAATATTAAACAGGTTATTTAATAACTTGTATTTAAAAATATTAATCAAATATATTAGCGTCTTAAACGCGCAAATTGATGCGTCGAAAAGTAAATATATTTTATAATATTATATTTAAAGTAATGTATAGAGTCTTAAGTCTTTAAAGCGTTAATTAATTTTAAAAATATCAATATTAATTTTGTTGCAATTATTGAAGAAATAAATAATATTAACGACGAAACGTTTAAAGAAGAAAACGATGTCAATAATTAAATAATAAGTTTTAATAAAAACATTTCGCAATTAAAGTAAAATGTTAATAAAAACGACGCAATTGCATTAGTAAATAAATTAGATACTATACATTGTTGCGATCTTAAGAAGAGTATATAAAAGCTAATTAACGTTTTAAACAATTGTTATTAAAGAACTAAATTGTTGCACTTTAACAACAAAATAACTAGTAATATAAATTTCGCAAAATAAGACAAAACTTAATCTAAATTATATTGCTTAAATTGCAATTTAAACAAACAAACACTTATTATCTTTTATAACAAAATTAACATTTAAAATATTTAAATACTAAAGAAAAAAATTTGATTTAAGAAGCAATTAAAAAGCTAAAAAACGCAAAAAACTTATATAGCATTTCTTAATTTTTATTTTAGATTTTATTTAAATTTAATTATGTTTAATAAAATGTTAAAGAATTTAATAATTTAAAACGAACATATAATTAATAAAACAACTTTTAAAAAAATTATAAAAAACGTATAAAGTAACGTAAAGCAATACAATATTAAAATGTTCGCAATTTTGAAACAAAATTAACAATTAAACATTAAATTGAATAAAATAATTGCAACGAAATTGCGTAACAAATACGAAATAAACAAAGAATTAATAAACAAAGCAATTGTAATCTTCGAATAGCGACAAATCTTTTATTTAATTAAAATTAATCACGAATCTTTAACAAAAAAAAAAAAAAAAAAAAAATATAGAATCGTCGAATGCGAGCTTTATCAATTAAAAAATAAGAAAAAATATTGTATTAAAAATTAAAAATCAACAAATATTAAGAGACAAACAAAATAAAAATTTCTTAAAAACGTTTTCGAAGATACTTAAGATTAGAAGACAAAAGTTGTTAAAAAAAATTTTAAAAAATATTAATAAAAATTTATTGTTGTTAAAAGAAAAGCAAAAGATTAAAAGACAAAAAAAAAAATTAAATTACTTAAACAATTATAAACTTAATTTAATTATTAAACGTATACAATACAATTTTAACAATTTGACAAATTTTAATAAAGATAAGCGCAACAATTGCAATAAACAAAGTTGTACAAATATAAATTTGAAAAATTGCGAAAAAAGCTAAAATATGCGTTTTGCATTGTTAAGTATTTGCGACAACAATATATTAAAAATTGAAAAAAATTAAAAGCTTTTATTTAGATTTAGAATCTTTTTAAATTTAGATTTGTTATTGTTGTTTACGTATTTAATTTTTAAAATCTTGTTATTGTTTATATTCTTTGTTGTAACAAAGAGTTTCGTATAATATTAACAATTATATTTAGTATTGTTTTTGTTCAATTTAGCAATATTTGTTATATATAAATTTATAATAAAATTTTTAAAGTATTAATTAATAAACTTTTTAATTAATAATATTTTTGCTAGATACAATACTATACTTTATATATTTTTTAAATTATTCTTTTTTAAATGTTTGTTTAATTTAACAATTTTAAACAATTTTTTTACAAATAAATTAAACTTTAACAAATATAAGTTTGTAAATACTTAATTTTTAAGTAATTTGTCGCTATTTTAAAAAAATATCGAACGTTCTTTTTAAAATATTTTTAAATTTAAGTTTAATAATTTTAGCAATTAATCTATTTTAAAATTAAAATCTTTTTAATTTTAAAAATTTATTAAATTGTTAATTAATATTGTATCTTGCAATTTCTTTGATATTGTTAATATATTAATTATATAAAATATGCGCAATAATACTTAAGTATAATTTAACGTATTTGTTGTCTTTGTTTAAAAAACAATAATAATTTTTTTAAAAATATATTTTAAGAGTTTGATGTTTGTATGTTTAATAATATATCGAAGTATTATATATAGCTTTATATAATTGCAAAAATTCTAATAATTTCGAAACTTTTAATTAAAAATTAATAAAGTCGCAATAATTAATTGCGCAAATAATAATTTGTAAAGCTAATTTTTTATACGTCGAAATAGTTTTATCTAAAATTTAATAAGTCTCTTAATATAAAATTTAAATTACGTTAAAGTATTGTTAATAATTTTGAAATTATGTTTCTTTTAACAAATTAAACGCATTATAATGTTAATTACGCGAAATTTATAACTTTATAAAATTAGTTTTTTGATATTTTAAAAGTTGTTAAGCTAAACAACGCATTTGCGTTGTTACTTGTTAACTATATATTAAAAACTTAATTTATTTTTAAAACGCACATTATTAAAATAAGTATAATAAATTAATTGTATTATATTAAAGCTTAAATATTATAATTTAATTATTAACATTAATTAGTTAAAGTTATTAAAAAAGAGTTTAAATATATATTTTCGCAAAACAATTATTAACTTTATTCTTTTATAAGTTTTTAAATTTCTTGCGTAAATTCGCATATTATTGTCGAATTACAAGTTGTTGCTCTTAAACTTAATTTGCGTAAAATAAAATTCGTTAATAATATTAATATTATTAATCGTTGTATTTTTATCTTTGAAAATCGACTTTATAGAATAATATTTAATTTAATAAAATTTTAGCAATTAAATAAATAATATAAACGTCGATTAAAAAAATTAATTTTTCAACTTTTTGTACTTTGAATTTATAAAGAAATCTTATATAACAATTTTAATATATCGTAGTTAAATTTGCTTTGTTAATCGAACAATGTTAATTAAATAAATTATTATTTACGTTTATATTAAGTTCGACATTTTTAATTTTTATTACAAATAATCGAATTAAAAACAAATAAAATTGAAGATTTTATATCTTTTTTCTTAGCGAAATTAAGTCAAATTTGTAAGATTTAAATATAAAAATCGTTGTAATAAACTTAAATTGTCTTATTTTATTAACTTTTTCACTTTTTTTATCTTTTGTATAATCGAAATTATTATATGTTAAAATTATAATTAAAAGCTTCTTTATTAATTTGATTTGTCTTTTGATCTTAATTATTAACTTTTTTATATAATATTAAATCGTACAATAAGATATAATTAAATTAACAAAATATAGCAAATTAATAACTTTTCGACAAACGTTATTATTATAAAGATAAAGAACAAAAATTAATTAAAAATTATTCGATTTATTAAAATAAAATAGATAACATAGTTTTAATATTGTTAAAAGCTAAACTTTAAATATATTTTTATCGCAATTATTTTAACGCTTTAAGCGATTAATATTAACGATAAATTTTAATTAGCAAAAAGTATATTTAATTATTGTTATTTTAATCTTTTTAAAGTTAATTAAAGTTTTTTAATTTATAATCTTTAAAAGTTTTTAATATTTTTTGAAATTTTTATTCTTTATTAATATATCTAATTTGAATTGTAGTTTATTTATTGTCTAAAGTTAATCGCAATAAAATGCGATAATAAATTTTCGTAAATTTATCAAAAAAAAGATTTTTTTTTTCTTAATTAAATTTTTATAAATGTAATTAAAAAATTTGCTATATTGTTTTGCGAATTTATTGCGATATTGTTTCAATAAAGTTAGATACTTAACAATTGTTAATTTATAATTTAATATTAAATTCGTAATATTTTTTATTTTCTCAAATTTAATTTTGCGAAATTAATAAACACTTAAGAGCAAGATTAAGATCTCTAAAAATAATAAGCAAACAAAGTAAATATTGCTAAAGAGATAATTTTGACAATTAAAATTTCGCAAAAGAGATAATAAAACGAAATTTAATGTTAACTTCTTAATATTTAATAAAAACTTAATAAAAACAAAGATTATAATATGCGAATTTTAATATAACAAAAAATTATTTAAATTTGTATACTTTTAAATGTATAAAAAGAAAATTATTTTTATTTTTAAATTAGCAAGATAGCAAAGAAAAGAAAAAAATTAAGTTAATTTCGTACAATGCTATTTTGCTTACTTAATTATAAACAAGTATTTATATTAATGTTTATAACGTTATTGATGCAATAAATTAAATTAAACTTTAATATTTTCGATTTCGCATTTAGATTGTCGTATAGCAATTGTTATTAAATTTACTTTTTTTTTCTTTAAACGTAATTTTTTCGTTAAACATTTAAGTTAAGTAATCGAATTAATTTTTCGCTTTTTTTTATATCTTGTTTTGCGACTTTTGATACATTATTTTATTATTGATTTGTTGTTAAAAGTCTTTGTCAATTAAGAAGATCAAAAGTAACAAAATAACGTTATTTAATCTTGTTAAATATAAATATTAATTGCGAAGTATAAAATTAAAAATTAAATTTATTAATACATTTTAATTGCTAGATTTATTTTTAGATACAAAATTTATCGCAAATACAATTTGTTTAATTTAACATTTTAAGATATCTTATAAAATTTAAACAACGTTGTATAATCAGGTTGCAATTAGAAAAATTGCTACGTTATTGCGTAAAGATATTGTTAAGTTTTTATAAAATATTTGTCTTTAATTCTTTTATTTTGAAAATTAAGTTTTAATACAAAATTTATATCTTTATTGTAATACAACAAGCTTTTGCTTATTTTTAAATTTGTTTCGATTAAATAATTGTTATTAAGTATTAACATCTTTTATTACAAACAAAAATCGCATATTATAATATATATTCTTTAATTTAAGTTATTAACTTTTGCATTATTTGTAATTTTTAATTTAAGTTAACAATATTCGAAGCTTCGAATTTCGATTTTAAAAAATAAATATAAAATTACTAAAAGTATTAAAATTAAAGAAGCAAATCTTATATAACGTTGCGTTGTATCAAAAAATAAACTTGCGCAATTATATATAATTTCGAATTGTTAACAATAATTGCGAACGATTTGCGCTCTTTAATTGCGAATTGTTTTATTACTTTATAATTAATAAGCTATTAATATACTAATTAAGCAAAAATTAACTTTAATAAATATAGCGCAATTTTGTATATTGTTTATAAAAAAAAGTAAAACGAAATCTAAGTTTGCGTTAAACGTTCGAAAATTTTTGCGACTCTTTTTGTTTTGCGTTGTTATTTGCTCTTTATTTTTTTTCTTAATAATGTAGAGATAACAATAATTTGTTGCTTATTGTAAAAAAAAATATGATTTTTTTTAAATTTTTTTTTGTTTTTTCGATAGCTAATATATATTTACGATTAATTATTATCAAGCTAGTGCATTTATAAATAAATACATTTCGATTTATATAATTGCTTTTGCGACTTTTTTAATAATTTAAAATAAACAATATAAAAATATTTTGTATCGAAGAAACAACATATATGCAATGTGCAATTTAATTATTTTTCGCAATTAATTTGTATATTATACTTTTAGTTACAATATTGTTAATATAAAATATTATTAATATACTTCGATAACAAAATACAAATATTAACTTTATTTAGTATCTCTTAAGTACGTTTAAAAATTTGCAATCAATTATTTTTAAGTTTAAAAATATATTATTTATTATTAGCTTCGCATTTGCTATTTTTTTTTAAACTTTATTTGATAATTTGTTGACTTATTAATATTATTAATTGTTATTAATGTTCGAAATTCGCTTAAGTAACACTTTTTTCTTAATTTATTTTAATCGAACAAGTTAGCAAAACAAGACAAATTTTATTGTTCTTAATTTCTATTTTGTTTATTTTGTTAAAAATTTAAAAAATTCAATCTAAACGCAACAAACTATTTTAGAAATTTTGAAAATTCAATTTGAACGCAACAAATTATTTTAGAAATCTTAAAAATTTAATTTAAGCGTAGCAAATTATGCTAAAAATTTTGAAAATTTAATTTAAATGCAACAAAATACGTTAAGAATCTTAAAGATTTAGTTTGAACAATTTATAAACGTTTGATTTTTCTATTTGTTTAAAGTTTACAAAGTTATTTCGTAAAACGCATTCGTATTTTAATTCGCTTATATATATAAACAACAAAAAATAAAAATAAAATATATCAAAAAAAAGATAAGATTATTTATAGTATATATATTCGAAATAAAATTAATTATAAGCGTTTAATATTAATGCGTCTTGCAAGTCGAAAAAAAATTAACAAATTTTATTAATAAACAAAAGAAATATAAAAATAAATTGCGACTTTAATTGTTCAAGAATTTATTTATATTTAAACAATAAATATAGTAATTCGATTTTCGCAAATAAAAATCTTAATTTAAACTTATATTTAAATAACAAACATAGCAATTCGACTTTCGCAAATAAAAATTTCAATTCGGATCTATATTTAAATAACGAACATAATAATTTAACTTTTACAAATAAAAATTTTAATTCGAATTTATGTGTAAACAATTAATAAATATAAGATAAACAAAGATTAATGCAATCAAAAATATGTATAAGAGTAATAATAATTAATATATATTATTAACAAATGTGCGCAACGCGAAATTGTCTCTTTAGAAGTTCGATTGCGTCGTAGAATTAACGCGTTAAAGATATATATATCTTGTTGTTTTTAGAGATTTATATTAATAATAAAGCTAAACTATATAGAATTTAAACGTTTATTAAATTATTAATTGTATTGCTAATTTTAGCGAAATTAATCGAAGATTAAAGCTAAGATAATTTATATAAATTGCGACTCGTTTAATTTGCGTTTAATATAATGTAAAAACAATTAAAATAATTAAAAAGTATTACGAAAAAAAAAAAAAATCAATTTACAAAAGTTGTTCTTAAAAAAAATTAATCAATTTATAATAATAAATTGCTCAAAAATAGTTTTGTTAAACGCATTAAATTTAATTGCAACGTTATCGTTAACAATTGTTAAAACAATTAAGCTTTTTTCTTTCTTTTAACGTTTAATAATGCGCAATAAGAAAAAAATTATATAATATATTAAATCTAATTGTATTGTAGATTATCGCACTTATATAATAATAAGCTATAGCGTATAGAACTAAATAGATAGACATTAATATATTTTCGCACAATTAAGAAAGAAGACGAACTCGAATATTTTAACTTATTTAGTGCTATCTTTACTTGATGCTAAAAAAAATATTATTCAAAATTAAGTTAAAATTATTAGAAAATTAGATTCGACTAAGTATTTATAGACAACTTTTTAACTTTATACGACACAAATGCTAAATAAAGTTCGATTTATTAAAATTGTTGTTTTTTATAACTTGATTTGCTATAAATTTAAACTATAATTAAATGCATCAAAATATTTATCTTTCTACTCTTATATATTGTAATAAAAGTATAAAACAAGATTTATAAATGCGTTAATATTAGTTTATTCATTAAATAAACAAAGCAATATTTAATTTTTATTAATACAATTTTTAAACATTTAAAACTTAGTTATAAATTAATTTATTTTACGAACAACAATTAAACACAATTTTTCTCTTTATTTATTTAATTGCTTCTTTCGCTTTTGCTTTTGCTTTTTGTTTTTAATTTTTAATTTTGTTATCTTTAACGCAAGAATAACAAACAATATTAACGTAAATAATAATATCTTTATTACTTTCGACAACATTGTTAATTAAGAAATTAAATATTATTATTATAAATTTGTTTAATAAAAGCTTACACATTAATTAAAACAATATAATTAAAAATAAAACTAAACATATAAATGTCGACGATAAAATAAATAAAAAAAAAGAGATCGTAAATAACGAAACTTTAATAAAGAATAATAATATTAATATAAAAATAAAACTTATATAAATTAAGTCAAAAATATGCAAATTTATGCGCTAATCTATTGTAAAAAGAAAAAAAAATTAAAAAAAATTAATTGTTCAAAGAATTATCTAATGCAAAAAGAAAAAAGTGCGTTAAAATCGAAAAAAAATTAAGCATTTTTTCGAAAAAAATTAAAAGAAACAAATGCGACATTAATATTAAAAAAAGTTGTAAATCTTCTAAATTAAAGAAGTTATAATATATTAAAATTTATTATATATTTAATGTTAAAAAGTTAAACTTGTGCGAAAAATTAAAAATTATATCGAAACGCAAATATAAAGTATTTAAAAAATACTAATTTGTTATAAACTCAAAAGTTAATACTTTCGAAAATTAGAAATTGCATATTATATCTTAAATTAAAGTTTGTCTTAATAATTATTTTATAAGCGTTGCGTTTAAATTGTTTAATATTAATACGTAAAAAAAAATATAATTTGTTAATTTTAATAGCAACGATTTCTTAAAAGCAATGCGCGTATTGTTCGATTATATTTCGAAAAAATTTTATTACGTAAACGAAAAAAATTGCAAAGATCGCATTATTTATTAAGATTAAGCAAGATATTATTACAACTAAACTAAAGACATTTATTGCCTAATAAAAAAAATATATATAACGAAAATCTATATTACGTTTGTCTTTCGCATAAAAATTAAATAATTAACAAAAACAAATTGCTTTAAAGAAAAGTATTCAAAGTTATTATTTAATTGTCGATTAATTACTTTAATAATTCTACAAAAGAAATTACGCAATTAAATAAAAACGCGTTTGAACAAAGTAATTCGATTATTATCTTTAAATTTAAGAAAAAAAAGTTAAAAACAAATAATTAAATTATTGGTTTTGTCAACGTCGTTAAAAAGATTTTTTCTTTTATTTTTAAAATTTGATTTTACGATGTTTTTGCTTGCGAATTAAACAATTTATAGTTAATTAAAACTTAAATCAAAATAAAGAAAAAATAAAAAAAGATTATTGTTCGATCAATTAAGAACGAAATAAATAAGAAAAAAATTAACAATTGTAATAAGAAAGATTTAAATAAGAAACTTGAATCGACAAACAATATAAATAAAAATAACAAAAAAGAATTTGATTTAAATACAAAATATAACAAAAAAAAATTAACTTTAACAACAACTTATTTAATTTAAAAAACAAGAAAAAGTAATTAAAAGAGACAAAATTGCGTTTGTACAATTTTGTTTTATTAACTTTGTCGCATTTTTATTTTAGTTTAAATAAGTAATTGTTAACAATAAATATTAATAATAGATTTCGAATTTCTTTCTTTTAATATGCGTGAAATACAACTAATAATTATGTAGTTTTTATAAAATTAAGTAGCGATTAACGTTACTTTTGCATTAAGTTTCAATTTTAAATATATTAAAAACATTTAAGTTAAGTAATTAAAATAAGAGAAATAAATATATAATTGCTATTATTTAATTAACAAGTCTCGTTATTGCTTAATTAATTGCATGCGTTAAACTTTATTATTATTGTTAATTTATTTTTATTAAGCAATTCTATGTTCGATTATTTTTTTTTTAATTTACGAAATATTTATTGTCGTTATAGTAAACAATTTTTGCGTTTTTTATTTTTTCGAAGACAATTTTGAACTTTTGCAAAGACTTTATTTAATGTAACGCTATTATTTGTGTTATCTTTATTTAATTTGTTTTTAAAAATCAATTTGTTTGTATTTGCGCAACAAAATTATTTTAAAATATTCGACAAACAAATGTTTAATTTATAACAAAATCGATATACAATTAAGTTAATGCAAATTTTTTTTATAATAAGATAATATATTAATGCAATTAATTTAATAACGTAAATTTGAATGCAATCTAAGTTGTATACGCAACAACAAAATTGCTTTATTAATTAAATTTAACATTGTTTAAAGTTTTTTCGTTCTTTTGTACGTCAACATATTACGAAAAACTAATTTGTCAAAAAGCGCAAATATTATTCGATGTCAATTTGTACAAAATCTTAAATTTAATAATACGTATATCTTTTTTTTTAAAAAACATTTTTACGAAGTTGTTGTATTTTTGCGTATCTTTTAATTTCTATAGTTTCTTTAAATTATAAATAAACGCAATATTTGTATTTTTAAATTTGTTTTTATATATAACAATATTCTTGTATTACTTTCTAATTACTTAATAAAAACTTAATACTATTTTTGTATAAATTTGCTTATTTTCGTTGTTTAACAAAATTGAATCTTAAATAATTGCGTTTTTATATTTGTTCTTTAAGTATCTAAATATATATATGTCAATATAGTAAAAGTTTGTGTTATTTTCTTTAACGACAAACTTAACATAATAAAAATACGACATTAAACAAAAATTACGATTAAGTTAAAAACAAATATTTAATATTTAATATTTTAAATTTATGCAAATAATTTGTTAACTTAAGAAGTAAAATATTGTTTGTAATTATTTATAGTTAAATTTGTTGTTTTGTTTTCGTTAATAATGTCAATATATTGCAAACTTCTTAATTATAAGTTTATTAATTTTCGTTTTAATTTATTTTTTAAAATATATTTTATTTTAAAGTTAATTAAATATGTTTTCTACAATAATGTTGCTCTTTATTAATTATTTTAATTAGATTTTATTGTTGCAAATCTCGTTAATTACGATTTGACACATATTAATAATTGATTGTTCGAAAAAAAGATATTTAATGTGCGCATATATAAAGATTTCGAATTAATCTTTTAATACAAACAATTAATTTCGTTTTTATTATTAGAAAAAGATTTTATTGTTAATTTTTAAATCTTTAAAAATTAATTGTTTAAGCTAGCAAGTCTTTAATCTTTTTAAAATAATTTTGTGTTTAATATTGTTAAACTTTAGCTTAATATATTTAGCAATTTTGCAAGTATAAGTATAACATAAGTTTAAAAAGTCTTTTGTCGACATTAATCTTATAATTAAATAAATCGTAAAAAAACATTTATTTTTAATGCGCATTTTAATATTATTTTTTGACTTACAATTAATTCGTTTTAAAAGATCGACATAGTGTAATTGTTAAATTGAGTCAAACACTTTTTTTTCAACTTGACTTATTCTTTTGAATCTCGTAGAGTTGGGCTAGAATTAAGTCGCAAATTCGATTCTAAAATCAAGATTTTGTTAAGTTGATATTAAGAGCTTAAACTAATTAAATACAATAAATTAAGCGAGATATATATCTAATAAAATCTTTATATATATGTATAGAATTCTATTATTTTATCGATTACAAATATAATTACTAGAAGTAACGCATTAATTCTAATTATAGTTTTGAGAAGAAAACAATAAAAATAAGTAATAAAACTTCTAAATTAAAACTACGTATATATACTAATTTGTTAATCTTTATTCTTTACATCTTTGACAAATTGTTTAAAATTTTGTTTGTTTTATCTTTACATTTATATTTGAAACAAACTTCTTTTACGTTTGCGTTTTTTAAGAAAATATTATAAAATTGCAAGACGCTTATGTAATAACTTTTTTATTTCGTTATATTTAGCGTTATCAACTAGAACTAAAATCGTTCGATTAATTATTAAATAATATATAGAAACAAATGTCTACTTTTGAACAATTTAATTAGATATGTTTTCGCGACGTTATATAGCGTTTTTATCGCATTATCTTGCATTTAATTAATATAATTATTAATATTAATCTTTAACAAAATATTTTGACAATAATAAAAAAAATATTGTTTAAGAATTATATGCAATAGTTTTTATTAATAATTAATAATTTTTTTTAAAGCAATATCTAATCTAGATCTTAACAATATTAATTAGCAATGAAAAATAATAAATTTGTCTTTTAGTTTATTGTTAATGCGAACATTTATAAAGAGACTTAAAAAGCTAGATATTTATGTAGACAATTATTCAATGCTTTTGATTTAAAGAATTAATATTGTATTTATATACTTTTTTGTTGCTAAATTTATAGAGTCGAAGTTAATAAATTTTTTAAATATTTTTTGTAACATAAATTCTTTTAAGTATTAATTTTTTTTTGTACTATTGTTTTGTTTTAGATTAAGACTTTAATAAAAAATAAATTGTTATAATTATAAATTAAATTTTAATTAAATTTTTTTTTTTAAGTTTGCAATCGTAAATTACAATATATAAAATATAAACAAAAGTATATATCTTTAAAGCGTTTTATATTTATAAGAAAATTGTTAATTGAAATAATCGAATTTTTTTAGTTATTTAACAAAAAATATTGCAAAGAATCTAGCATTTATTAATTAATATTTATAAACGAGTTTTTATTCGTTATAGTTATTGCAACAAGCAAATCAATTTTTCTTAATTAATTTAACTTAATAATAGATAGAAGCAATATTAATTAATTAACAATAATTGAAAGTATATTCTTTATATATAAGAAAATTGTTGTTAAGTTAATTAAGATTTTGTTTGTTTTATTGTTATTGCGTTTTGCAAAAAGTAAATTAAAAAACTTATTATATTTATTTAATTTTACACTTTTTAAACAATTTAATTTTCTTATTTTATTGCTATATTTATAATAGAGCGTTTAAATAGTTCTTAAAAATTCGATCTTTATTGTAAAGAAATTAAAAAAACAAATAATAAAAGTCGCAATTTATATAATATTAAATTCTAGTGCTAATTTTATTGTAAAAGAAAATTACACAAACAATAGCAATATTAACGCAAACAATAATAATAGCAATGCGTTAAAAATTAAATTATTTTCAACTTCGCACAAGAGAAAAGTTTCTATAATTCGCTTTATATAATTAAAGTTTTTATTAAAAACGTATATTAAAGCTTCTAACAAATTTATTACAATTAAAAAAAATAAGTATTAATATATACAATAGTAATAGAATGTGTTTTAAATTTTTTTAGTCTCAAACAAACATATAAAAACATATAATCGTTTTATTCGAACAATTAAAAGATTCGAAAATAAGAGCTTTAATTTAATTGCAAAAATTATGCGTTAATTTAAAGAATAAAAAGATAAGCAAAATTATTTGTTATTAATAATAGACTTTGTATTGTTTGTTACAAGAAATCGCACGAACAATTGTTTAAAAACAAAGACAAAAAATAAATTTACGTCGACAAAAACAAAATTTGCAAAAAAAGTTATATTTAAGAAGATTACAATTGTAAAGAAGAAACTCGTATTTAAGAAATTCGTTAAATTAACATTTGCTAAGTTTCGCAAAATAATAACGTTCAAGTCTAGCATTAAGAATTTCGCAAATACAAAAAATTCTATATTTGTTAACAAGATATTACAAGTATATATTTTTTTAACACTTTTATTGCTAATTTTTATTGTTAATTTTGTACTTTTTAAGACGATAAACTTAATTACAATCGTTTGTTTTATTTAATTGTTAAAAAGATTATTAATATTATATTACGTCGAAAGTAGTTAATTTATTACATAAGATTTATAAAATTAATAAAAATTTAAAACAACAATCTAAAGAGCACATTAAATGTGTTTAAGAGTTAAATACAAAATTACAACAATACAATCGAGTTGTTTTAGTAAGCTTAATTAGTCTATTTTATGCTTTTTGCTTATATATATTATTATTGCGTTCAATAGCTAACGCGTAATTTATAAATATACGAGTTTAATAATAATATTAATAACAAGTATATACTTAGACAACAAAACTAAAGTTGTTATTAATAATAATAAGATAAAGAACAATAAGACAAATTTTAACAAAAAATTGAAATTTTTTATTTAGATTATCAAGTAAAATAAAATGTTTTAACAAAGATAAAGAAAAGAATAAAAATTAATGCAAGACGTATAATTTCTTTTTTATTGCACTAATTGCAACAATTTTTATCGTTTAATTGTTATTTAGATTGACTAGATTTAAGCTTCACTATATATTTGATTTTATGCTATAAAATCTCTAAGAATATCGCAATTGTATATATAAATTTCAAAACTTCAATATACTTAGCGTATTATTAAAAATTTTGTTGTAACTTCTATTTATTCTTAGTAATAAAAAGAAACAATAAAACTCTTATAATTTCGAAATAAAAAATAGTCGAATTGTCTTTTAAAACTTTATTAAGAAATTTAGCACTAATATTTATTTGCGATTGTTAACAAGTTTATTGTTATTTTCGTCTTCGTTATTAAGTTAATTGTTGTTAACAACTTCGTTTTCGTTATTAAGTTAATTATTATTAACACTTTTGTTTTCGTTATTAAATTTGTTATTGTTGACGTCTTTGTTTTTGTTATTAACTTAATTGTTGTTAACGTTTTTTTTGTTATTAAATTAAGTTCTTCGACTTGCTTAAGATATATTTAAATATAACTTAAATTAATCTTTATATAGTTATTTTCTTTATTATATTTTGTAAAATTTACAAGTACTAAACTCTCTTAACATTATATATTGATTTACACAAGAGCTTTTATCTTTAAACATTATAATAATATATATCTTTATAACGTCTTAAAGAACTTATATTGTTATATTGTTATATTATAGTAATTTTTATTTAATTGTTGTTGCGTACATTTATTATAATAATTTGACAAAACTCTTAAAAAACTCGTTTAAATATTACGTAACTTTAGAAACTTTAGAAATTATAAATTGCAACAAAATTATTCTTTAAATTTAATATTAACAATATAATATAATAATAAATACAAAATGTCGCACTTCTTTGTTTGTTTATTATCGCAAAATTTATAATAAAATTATAATAAACTTGTGTAATATTTAGAATCTAAAATTCTTTATTTAATATTAAATTCGTATAGTTTTTAACAATATCTACGCTTTCTTTATTGTTAATATATAATTCGAATAAAGACTTGTTTGAATATTTAAATGCTAAATTATTAATTGTCGTAAAAAATTGAACATTTTAGTTAAATATAAATAATATTAAGTAATCGCGTTTTATAAAGCATTAATTTCTAAATCAAACTAGAAATTATTAGATTTCTTGTACTTACTTCTTTTTCTATTAATAAACTTCAAATTTAATTAAATTATCGATTAAGTAATTTTAGAGTTTCTATAGTAAGATATTGCGTATTAATCAACTTGTTAAATCTTAAAATACTTGATAAATTAAAATTAAATTAGCAAAATTAGATTTAAGAAAGCAAAGCATTGCGAGTAAGTTTATTGCATATAACTAATATTGCAAATAGTATTTTTGCATTTATTAAATTTATTATTTAAACATAAGTATTGTGCAAACAACTTACACTATATTTGCAAAATAGCTATATTACTTGTTATTGCAATGCAATATATAATATAACAAATTAACAAATTATAATTACAATATTTGTTATAATTTTAAATTGTTTTTTAGAAATACTATTAGTCTTTATTGTTAAAATGTTTATTATATAATAGCGCTTATTGTACTTATTTATTTTGTCTTTATATTTTTTTTTATATTAAAAATATTTACAATAACGCAAAAACTTAATAGTTCGCAAAAATCTAAAAACGTCTAAGACAAATTTAATTTAATTAAACAAAATAAACGCTCTTTTTAATTTATTGTTGTTTTCTATTGTTTATATATTAATAAAAAATGTTTTATTGCAATTGAAATTCGTATTTAAGTCGAAATCAAAGCGCAAAAAACTAGTAATTAAGAATTTAAAAAAGCGCAAATTAAAGTTAAGCAACATTAAACAAAAATTGTTAGCAAAGAACTTTTATATTTTATTACAACAAATACGATTTATTAATTGTATAATTGCTTAAAGTATATTATTACGTACATTCTTTTTATATAACAATATATTAAATAATAATATTAGTATTAAGTTCTTAATAGTCTTTAAGTTGAACTTTAATTAAATTGTTTACTAAACATCTAACAAAAAAATTAAAAATTACGTTGAATTTAAATATTAAATTAAACGTAATAAACAAGTTTAATTTAAAAATAAAATTTTAACATTAATATTAAACAAAGTATAGCAATAATTCAAATTTAACAATTAAACGCGAAGAAAAGTTTAATAAGAAAAAAACGTTTGCTACGAAATAAACAATTATTTTAACACTAGTTGCCTAAAGTAATTTTAAAGACTTTAGAAAACAAACAACTAATATAAGAAAAATAAACATTTTAATACTAATTGCGAAACGCAACATTTTAAATTTCAAAAAATTAACAATTGTAATAGAGAAATTTGTAATATTATTATCTATAATCAAAGTTAAGAACAAATTGACAAAGAAAATTATAATTGTCAAAAAAAAAATTGCGATTGTTGTAAAATTAAAGAGTCGAACAAAAGTTAAAAGCAATAAAACAAAAAATCGCAAATTAATAAACAAATTATTTTTTGTAAGCAAAACGTATTTTATTCTTTTTTATTGTTGCTTTTTGTTGCTAACAATATAAATAATAATTTTAAAATCTTGATTTGCGAAACTCTTTATATTTAATAGTTAACAAAATTACAAATATAATAATTAGATATAAGTAATTAATTAATTTTCGCAATAAAGTACAGTTGCGTACAATAAAAAATAAAAATTCGAAAAAAAAATATTGTAGATTTTTAAGTTAATATTTAAATTTAAACAACGTTGTAAACAATGCTTATTAATATACTTTAATTTCGAATAGATTGCTATAATTTTTATTGATTAATTTAAATATTTTTAGTTATTCGAATTTAATAATTGCTTTTGTATTAGATGTTTATAAAGACAATAAAGTTTTAATAGTATTGTTTGCTAACGAAATTAACAAAATTGACAAAAAATTTAAGTTAAAGAAATTTATTCAATTTATTATCTAAGTTTAATTATAAAGTATTTGAAAAAAAAGCAACAAAATTTAAGAGAAAAAAGAAGATTGCTTAGAGTTTTGTCGCTTGTTTAACAAAATCTTAATTTTCTTTTTTATATTACGTCTCTAGTAATAATCTTTATATTAATATTTTAATTAGACAAACAATTATACTTTAATAACAATTGCTTTGTTTCAAATATACGTTAATAGTCTTTAAAGTATATTGCAATAATTTTAGAATATTTTTTAATTTGCGAATAATTTGTTAATATTAAAATATATTTGTTAGCTATTAAAATAATTTATTAATTCTATAACATTTGTTTGTGTTTTAAACTTTTGTTCGTAATAAAAAGCAACAACAAAAATAATTATAATAATTCTTAAAACAATTAAGTTACAATTTTAATTTTTTGTCTATTATAATTTTAAAATAATATTAAACTAAAGTTAAGTTTTTAGATTGTAATATTTGTTGTTTATTATAAGCGATAGCTTGAACAAACGTTAAACAATATTAACTTAATAAAATTGTATTAGAAATGTAATTAATCGAGTTTATATTTAAAGACAAAAACAATTTACACTTTAATTGTCTTTTGCAACATTTCGAATATTGTCTTTTTTATTTTATAAATTGTTTATTTTGCGAAGTTTTACAATTTCTTTGTAAAGTCTTGCAAAGAGTAGCTTTAAGAAAATTCGTAGATTTTTAATATTGACAAATTTCTTTAAGCGTTATTGTTAAAAGTTCGATTAATATTAAAACTTAGCTATAAATAAAGAACAAATCTATTATCTTTTTTATATTGCATAATTTTGAATTTCTTAAATATTATTGTTAAATATATTTTTATATTGTTTTGTTATTTTTATTTAGTTTTTACTTTGTTTTAATAATTATATTATTGTTATTATATTTAAATAATCTCTTGTTTGCGTTTCTTCTCTATAATAATATTAACATATTTATAACGCACGTATTTAAAAAACATTTATACAAACAATAATTTTTAATCGAATTTACTATTTTTGATTTCTTATTGCGCATTTTTATAGATATTAGTTTTAAACAATAGCTAGCAATATAATTTAGCAATATAGTTTAATAATATTAATATAACAAACTCTATAAGTAATTTTGGTTATAGACGAAAAGCTTCTAGAATTTGTAAATATAATTAATTTATTTGTAATATTTGTTAATAAGTTGTTAATACTATAAGTATTTGATCAATTTACGCAACAACAATTTATTAAATTGCGACTATCTAGCAATCTAAGTAAATAAATAAACAATTGTATTTACTTATTATTATTAATTTGTTTTGCAATTGCAACGTCTTATTGATAAATTGTAAATAACTTATTATAAACAACAATAATTGTAAAGTTTTAAAGAATATATATAGATTTAACTTGTAATATTTGTTTATATTGTTAAATACGCTAATTGTATTGCGCAATATTATTTATTATAATTAAGAAATTTCTTCGTATAATAAAAAGATAATTAAAAAGATTAAAACAATTAAAAAGTTTAATTGTTTAAGATTTTTATCAATTGCTACAAATTATTATGTAAAAATATTAATAATAAATTAGTATTATTATTTAATCAATTACGAAAAAAAGTAAAGCGCAAATTCTTTAAAGAGAAAATCGACTTTAAATTGCGAATAACTTCGAGAAATAATAGTTAAAATGTCGATCTCAAATAAATTAAGAAAAGACTATTAATAACAATATTAAATTAGATTCGAAACAAATCAACTTAAAGTTAATCAAATGTTATTTGACGCAAAAATAAGAATAAGCTTAATTAGAAATTCTAAATTAAGCGAACTAGAAATCTTAAAAAGAAGCGACAAATATTCTATTACTTCTTTCTACTACTTATTGTTTAATATTTATGCAATTTCGTTGTAATTGATTCGAACATTTAAGACTTTTAAAGAGCGATATATAATAATCGCTTTGCATAAACAACGTTATTTATAAAATTGTAAACTTAGATCTTTTATTAAAAGATATTTAAAAACAAACAAATAATTTATAAATTTATTATAAAAAAAAATTAATAAAAAAGAGATAGCAAGAGAGCAAAAGCGATAAGTAATAACTAATAATGTTTATTGCTTTTTTAACAATTAAATAGAGAAATTCGTAATTGATTAAATTGCTATAAATAATAGAAAGACACTAGACAAAAAAATTATTAAAAAGAAATTTAAAGTTGAGAAAAAATTAGCTAGATTTAATAACTATATAATTTAATAAAAGAAGAAAAATTATTAATTCGAAATTCGCATGTTAGAATTTTTATTTCGTACTTAATTACTAATATGTAGAAATTGCTCAATTAAAATAACTAGTTAACAAAGCGTTGCGCAAAACAAATTTTTTTTGCTTTAATAACAAAAAATATGCGATATATTATTTTTAAATAGAAACAAAAGCTAATATAATATAGCAAACATAAACTAAGAAGTTTATGTATAAACAAACAAAAAATTGCGTCTTAAATAAAGAAATTCGAGAAAAATTGCTTAGATTTATACAATATTATAAATTTAAAATTTAAGTATATATTTGTGTTGTTATCGTTATAATTTACTATAAATTGCTAATATATTTTGCGAAAATAAATATTTGCTTTTTGATTATATTTTTTTTTGTTAATTTTAAATATTAATTTTGAAGTAGAAGTGTTTTTGTTTAATAATTTTAAGTTTTAAAATAGTACAAACAAAGATAACGCAAACAATATAAGTAGCTTTTTATTTAATAATAATAAATACAATTTAAATAATAATAACGTCGATAAAAATAATAATTTAGTTAAGAAGTTTAAAAGTAATAATAACAAAAAAAACAACAACGTTAAGAACGTAAATATAACAAGAAATTAAATTAAAAATTAAAATCAATAGAAGTAACTTTAACGTTAATTTATAATTTTAACAACTTAAGTTTTCTAACGTAATTCCTTGATTCGCAAGTAATTTTCAAGAGTGCTTGCAACATTGCATTCGAATAGTCAATATATAGCAAAATAATGTTAATAACGTATAAACAATAAAATGTAATAATAAAATAGCATTTGTTAGATTAATTTATGTTAAATATATTATTGCTTCTTTGTTATTTATTTTATTAATTAAGATAACTTTAATAATTATTTTATATAAAGCTTTAATATTGTTAATTTAATATCTTAAGATATCTCTTAATTACATTAGTATTATATACGTATTAATTTAACTAACACAAGTATTTTAACTTACAAATCTAATTAATGTTTTCGTTAAATAATTGAAATTTTATTTTATCTACTTGCATTATAGTGTTCGTAAAAAGTTAATTATTAATTAACAATATTAGTATTTATTATAAATTCTTGTTAAGAAAGCATATATATATAACGTTTGTTTTTTTAAATTTTTGTTATTAAAAAGAATTTCTTAAAGTCGAATAAAATTGTTAAAAGAGTAGAAAGCTTTTTATTGTAATAGATCTTTTCTTTATTACAAAACGTAAAATAGTTATTAATATTATTTCTTAAATTTATAATATATTTTGTTCGACAAATTTGTTTTTAACCTTTAGTTAATAGCATTATTATACAAAAATTTAAATAAATATAATTTACGTTTAAGTAGCATATTATTTTAATTTATAATTTGTTAGTATAATATTGTAGCAATATAATTAGATATTAATGTATTTAAAGCTAGTACATTTAGATTTAAACATAAATAAAATTCGCTTAAAACAATTTATTATATATAGTAATAATTATATTTAATATAATTTTAACAAAAATTAAATTAAAATTGCAAATTATAATAAGAATTTAATTTACACTCTTATATTAAAGCTACAATATACAAAATAATAAAATTAAGCAATAAAATAATCTTAGTTATTATTTTTTATTATTGCACAATATTTATACGAATAATTTTCTTTTATATTTTTAATAACTTATTTTTGCTCTTTTGTTTCAATGTTTAAGTGCGAGATATATAGAAGCTTTTTAATATTTAAAATTGCAATTTAATAATTATTATTAAAATAGATACTTCTTGTAAGTAGTTTTTTAATTGCAAGATTCTTAGTTTACGTGTTAACTTTAATATTATAAGTTATATTTATATTAATAAATCGTAATAGATTTGTTTATTTTTTCAAATTGTAAAATTATAATTAAGAAGAGTCGAATATTCGAAAAAACTATCGTTTATTTATTAATTTATTATTAAAAACAATTTAACAAGTTAGACGTTTAAATAAGTCTTAAAATAAGTTAACGCATTGTAAAAAAATACAATTAAAATATAGTTTAATATATTGTGCAAATACGTTGTTAGCAATTACATTTTTAACTTTGTTTCTTAATTGTATTTATTTGTTTAAGACTAGATTTGCTATATTTAATTGTTAAATTTAACAAAATATTTAATTTAATAATTATACGCATCTTTGTTTTAGAATATTGCAAAAACTAATACTATTATTATTGATTAAAATTAATCGATATATATAAAAAAGATAAGATTTGTTAATATTTTATTTTGACATTTAAATATTATAAATATTATTTGTTTTTATTTTTAATTTTTTTGGCTTTGTAATTGAAGCACAATTTGTTATTATATATTGTTAGCTATATTTCTAATTAAACTTAAAATTAAGTTATAACAAACTTTAATAAATTATATTAACAAGTTTTAATCTTACTTTATAAGAGAAAAGATATTGCGCATAAAGCAATAAAATTTAGCAATAAAACTATTACTTCAACTATTATTATATATTGTTATACAAGATTTTAAGAGATAATTTATACTTTTTATTAATAATTATTGCATCTCTTTTAATTCGACGTCGAAATATATAAGATTATATATTACTAATTATTGTATAAGCATTACGCAAAAGCTACAAAAAAAGACGCTAAAAAGTAACTTTTAATATATTATTATACTATTAAATTATTAAGTTTTATATAGCAATTGCAATAGTTATAAGTTGTAATATTAAAAATAACAAAATGTAAAATAATAATAAGTAACTAGAAGTTAACTTTATTTTAATTGATATTCGTTTCGACACTATTATAATTATCGACAAACAATAGATCTACTTTAAATTGTTAATGTAAATAAACGTCGATTAATAATATTTTGTATGCTAAGCGAAGCTTATAATTTTAGTAATTTACTAGAAGAAACAATGCTCTCTTGCAATAAAGAATAACTTGTTCTCTTTAATTGCTAGATTTTGCTTTAAGTATCTTATTTAAACGTCGAATATTATAAACAATTATATTGTTAACTATATATAACGTTTGCTTTGTTAAATAAAAAGCTCTAAATAAATAATAATTAAGAAATTAATATAGAAATAAATAATATTTAAGATATTACTAAATAATATAATATAATTACATATATTTTTAACATTAATTTCTATTGTTCGAAAACTTATATTATTAAAATAGAAAACTATTGTTAAAAAGACAAAATTTGACAAATAAATTTTAAGTAGTAACTTGACGCTATAATCTTTATTAAATAATTATACTTTACTTAAACTTTAGCTTTAACAATATATTAATTAATATTAAAATTTAAAATAGAATTTAATTGTATTAAAGTTATGTTAAACTTAAATATTAACGTAAATATATTATATTAAATAGTATCTTTATTAGTTAATAATTGTTTACAATTGTAGAAAGCAACAATTTTTATAAAAGCTTAAAAAGATACGCTCAATTTACGACAATTGTTGTTGCGTAAAAAGAAAATATACAATATACAACTTTCGTCTTTTAAAATTGTATTTAATAAGAAAGACGCAATTTTAATAAAAAGTTTACTTGTAAATAACAAATTAATATAAATATTGTTCTTTTTGCGCTTTCGAGTTATATTAAAATTTTGAAACTTTAATACTTTTTTAAAAGAAACACTTCTATAAACAAATACTTAAAAATATCGTATATTAAACAAGAAAATAAAATATATTAATAATAAATAAAAGATATATAATATAGTTAACTTTCTTAAATTGTATTGTAAAGTAAATAGATTAAACGCAATTATTAAATTTAATTATACAAATTTCAAGTAGAATTTAAGCAAAAAGAGATTTAACAATAAGATAACAAATAATTGACAAAAAGTTTATAATATAGATTAGATTGCAAAAGTTGTTTTTGTATTGTTTTCTACTTTTTATCGTAATAGCTTATATAGTTTAATATAATTGCGATAATTTTATTTTTACTTTAATTAATTTTGCTTATTTCAAAATAAATTTTTTAGCAATTAATAATAAGTAAGTACGATTTATAAATTTTTATTAAATTAATTTTTTTATCTTTTTGCAATTTAATTACAAAAATAATACTTTGTTTTTTAGAATTTGCTAACGTTATATTAATGTTTATTTTAAGTAAATTGATTGTTAATTAAGCATAATTTTTGTTGAAATAGTTAAAAAAAACTTAATTATTGTTGCTTAATTAATTATTTCGTTTTTCATATAGTAGAACTTCGAATTGCATAAAAAAAAAACAATTAACAATAAAATTTAGCAATAGAATCTCTTGTTATTAAAATAAATTTAAAAGTATTAATTACTTTAATCTTTAAGTACTATTTTTATAATTAAGACGATTTTCGTTTATATTTGTACTATATTCTATACTATTTCTTCTAATATTACGTTCTTTCTTTAGAGTATTTTATTATAATTATAGAATTATTGCAATTCGATCAAAATATATTGTTTAATCTAGAGAAACACTTAAATAACAATAGTGTTTTTGACATATTTTATTAATTTAATTTTTTTAACTCAAGAGTTATCAAAGCTTATTAAAAAAAAAAATTTTTTATTCGAAAAAACAAACGTTAAATAAAGTTCTTATTTAACAAACTTTTGTGTCTTAATAATAAAAGCGTAATTATATAAACGATTAAAAAGTCTTTTATATTTAAAAAATAATAATAAAATTAAATCTTTTAGAGTTAAGATATAGAGTTAAGACTAATAAAGCATTTAAACTTTTAATAAAATAATTAAATTTAAAAACTTAAGTTTTAAAGCAATTAATACGAAGTTGCTTGCGTTGCTATTAATATGCTCAAAATTATTTGCAAGAAATATAAAAAAATATTTCTTTATTTAACTTCTATTAATGTAAAGACTTTTATTATAAGATAACACAAAAAAAAAATTAATTAATATCGAAAGTTCAAAAATTTATTGCAAAAAACTATAGAGCAATTTTTGTAAAATATAAATCAAAACTTTCTTATATATATTCGTTTCTTTTTTTTTAATATTTCTAGAATTTAATTTTTATTGTAGCAATCAATTGCTAATTGTTTGCTTTTTTAATTATTTTATTATTATTTTTCGATAACATTTTACTTATATTTAAGTCGACATATTAATAAAAATCTTACTTTTAATTATAAAGAGCAAAGTTTATAAAACGCAAAAAAATAGAACAATATAGTTAACAAAGCTTTAAGAATCGACTAACAAAAATAATATTAAATCTTAATATTTTGTTTTAATTATTAAAAAGATTAAGTTTTGACGAATTTGTTCGCTTCTTACAAACAAATATAACAATTTCAAAATACATAAAGTTTGTTAAGCTAATTAGAAAGTGTACAAATCTAGTTAGACGCAATATTCTTAACAATTTAAAAACAAATATTTAAATATTTATTGTTCTAAACAATTAATTAAGTTTAAATTATCTTTTTTTTCTAAAAGTTATTGTATACTTTATTAATATAAATTAACAATATAGAGAAGTTTTGTTAATTTTTAAGCTTTTAAAAAGTAGACACATAAAGAAGTAATTAACAAATATAATATATAGCATTTTGAAGACGTATGATTTTTAAGATTGTTTAATAACTATTATTGTAAACAACGTTAATAATAATAGAATATTACGAAAAGCTTTTATTAAAACTTTGCGAAACAAAAGTATAATCTAAGATTCGAAATTTAAAACAATAAATTACATAAGTTATATTATGCAAATTGCAATCAATAGTTTATTAAAAACGCTTAAAATACGTATTTAAAACAAAAATATTATTATCGAATTTAAAGAGAAAAATCTTGATAGTTTAATTAAGAGAAGAAATTTTTTTAAAAAGACTTTGCGCAAAATAAAATTAATTGCTAACTTCTATTGTTGTAAGTTCTAACAAATATAATTTTTAAATTTAACTTATTATTATTGCAATTAATGCGTCGATTGTTTAATACAAAATCTTTTGCGAACTTCAAATAAATAAAATATTAAAAAAAAATTTAAAAAAAAAATTTAAGATATTAAAATTTGTTAAAATAGCATTTACGCTATATTGTAACAAATATACGATATAAAAAATTCTATATATAAATAACTTTATATCTAGATAAAGTTAAAGTTTCGAATATTAAAATCGACAAAAAATAAATAAAATTAAATATATTATATAGTAGCACTTTGTTACGCTACTACTTCCTAAGAGATTTTAAAGATATTAAAGAGAATTGTATTGTTAAAGAAATTTGTAGACGTCTTTAAACAATGTAAGCAATCACTTAATAACAAGAATTGCAACTAGATATAACAATAACAATAAAGAAGAATTTATCTTATATTAAATACAATTTATAAGAGAGTCGTATTTAAAAAATCTATATATTAAAGAAAATTCTTTTTGTTCACTTTGTTCGTTGTTAAGTATGTCGAACTTTGTTCGCTTTGTTCGTTGTCGAATATGTTAAACTTTATTCGTTTTATTCGTTGTTAAGTATATCGAATTTACTTATTAATGTGTCGAGCAATGTTTGTTTGTTAAGTCATTAAATATGCAAATAATTGTGCTATATATTACAAACTACTTTGTAGAGTATATACTAGTTGTAACGAACTAGAATCGTAACACTATTTCTTTTCTTCAAATTTTTTCGTTTTGAAAAGCGAATGCTTACATGTTATGTCTTTTTATCAAAATCGTATTTGTCTTGCTTCGAAAATAGATTGTTACAAAACATTTGTTAATTTTGCTTGTAAACGTTGTTGCTATACTAGCAAGCCTTACATTGTCATAAAAGATTTGTCATTTCGTTTAAAGTGTTCGAAATGTGTTCGTGCGAACAAATCGTATATAAATATGTCGTGAACTTCCTTAGATAAGTCGAGTTCGTAATTGACTAATCTTTTAGTCTTCTTAACGAGAAACGATTCAACTTTGACATGATTTAATTTCTTGCTTAACTTTCTTGTTTTAAGAATTTTTGTAAAAAGATATACTTTATTCTTCTCTTTTAGCTAAGATGTCGTTTTTCGTTTTTTATTTTAATATTTAATCGACTTTTTTTGCATTCTTAAGATGTTGTCGTATATCTTCTTTAATGTCGTTATTCTTTCGATAACTAATTGCGCAAACAAATGCGTACGTTCTTTTTTAAAAAGATTTAATTTCTTGTTATAATTGACGAAGAATGAAGTTATTTTAGTGATATTTAAAACCTTAGCATTAAGTGCTAGTTGTGTCATAGATAAAAATAATATCTAATTGCTATAAGTATTGTTAATGTAGTGTCTTAAATATTGCTTAAAACTCTAATTTGTTCTTTTTGTTTAATTATTCGTGATCAAATGATAAATAATAGACATTTGAAGTTTTGTATTTAACATTGAAAGAAACGTCTTTCAATAATTAGACGTGAAGAGCTTATCTTTGTCACTAGTTAATTTCTTAGATATATCGTAATATTGTATAAGTCAATTTAATATAATGTATTCTAGTTGTTTTACGATGAACTTCTCTTTGCATGCGATAATATGTGAGTATTTAATAAGTTTATTAATCATTATTAGTATCGAATTATATTTGTCTTTAGTTGCTAGATTCGTCGACTTAGACAACTTAATAATAAAGTTTATCGTAACTTCATCTTATAACAATTTAAATAATTTTTAATATTGAATTTCGTTATAGCTCGCATGTGTATCATGTTTGTTTTACTAATAACTAAGATATCGTTTAATATATGTTTTGACAACTTGTCTTATTTATAAGAACTAATAATGTTGACGTAAAAGTTGAAGAATTTTCGTCACTTTTAAGTGTTTTTGCAATGATTTATCATGATGCTCTTTTATACATTCGTTAATTTTGTAGATAAATATTTGAAGTTTTTCTTTTTTTATTGAAAATTCTTCTATATTGTCTCGAAGTATTCGTAGTGTAGCATTTAGCTCGTACTTGTTTATTAATAATGATTCATTTTAGTTAATTTTAAGTATGTTGTGATTAAACGATTCTTTCGTTTCTATATAATTACTTCTTTTGCTAAGTGCGTTTGTTCTATCATTATTTTTGTCTAAAGTATACTATATCTTAAACTTGTACTATTTAAGTCTCTTTAATTATCGCATTTGTTTTTTATTAAATTGCTTAATAGTAATGAAGTGCACAAGATTTTTGTGATTTGTAAAAATCGTAAGTTTGAGTAATTTTTTTATATATACTTTTTATAATTTTAAGAAGACTACTATAGCGAGTAGTTTCTTATTGTAAACATTATAATTTTGTTCAATTAACAAAAGTTTTCTTAAGAGATATGTTATTAAGTGTTATATGTTTTCATGTCTTTAATTAAAGCATGCATTAATAACTAGATTTAATGCGTTAATTTCAATTCTATTTAGCAATTGCGAATCGTACATTTTTAATACTAGCTTTTTCAAACATTCTAGCTTAAGATTCTAAAATGATTTCTCTTTTGCGAATTCTTATAATTATGACGTATTTTTTTTCGTAAAATTCGTCAATAATATTGCGTTTACTAAGTAGTTTTTAATAAATTTCTTGTTGTAGTTTATAAAATCTAAAAAGAATTATACTTTTTTAATATTGTTAATAATTTTTATTTTTTAATTGCTTGTAACTTCTTAAGATTCATGCGTACTTCGTATTGTTTAACGACAAATCTAAGAAAATTAATTTTTTTTTGATGAAATTCGCATTTCTTTGATTTAAGATGTAAGTTTTTTATGTTTAAACATTTTAATACTTTGAAGACATAACTAACATGCTCTTTTAAGATTTTTAAGTAAATTATAATGTTATTTAAGTATGCTATGACAAATTAATTTAAATATTGTCGTAATATATTATTAATTATTTCTTAATACGTTGTTAAGACGTTCGTAAATTCGAACGACATTATTATGTATTTGTATAATTTATATCGTATACAAAAAGCTATCTTCTACTCTTTCTCTATTTTTATTCTAATTTGATTGTACGCTTCTCGTAAATCTAATTTAATAAAATATTTTGCTTCGAATAATTGATTCTAAAGTTCGCTAATATTAAATAATAAATATTAATTTTTGATTATAATATTATTTAGCTTTCGATAATTGACACATAGACGAAAAGTTTTATTCTTCTTTAATACAAAAAGAATTAAGTATCTTGCCTATAATTAGAATTTTTTAATAAATTTTTTTTTTTCGTTTTTTGCTAAATATTTGCGAAGTACTTCGAGCTTTTTTTTGAATAGAACATATATAAGTTCAAACGTAAATTGCTTGTTTAGTTCAAGTTTAATTTCGTAATTTTATAATTAATGTTTAGAAAAAATCTTTATTGTTTTCTTTTCTTAAAACAAATGCTTTCAATTGTTGTATATTCGTGATACATACTTTAGCGATTTCTTCGTTGTATCAAATAGTTCAAAACTTTCAAAAAATTCGTAATTTTTTTCATTTATTTTAATCTTATAATTCAATTAATCTTTGTTAATGCTTATTAAATCAAACTTTATTAAATTGTTTTTTTGCAAAAATGCAAATTCGTTACTTGCGATCGATTTTCAATTTAATCTTTTATCTATTATTAAACGTTATTGATGCGTAAATTAAATATAAATTACGTAATCACATTGTGCGAATCTAAGTACTCGTATATTCTAGTTAACTTCTAGATTGTGTTGCTTCAATCAAGACATTTCTAGAACAATATTGTAAATAATTATTTTCACTATATTAAAAATTAGTTTCTCGTGATATTGCTAAATAGCTATTGATAATAATTTCGTTTCTTTGTTTACTTTTTCATTCTTGTCAAATAATAAATTTTTATCTACAATTATTAGATTGTATGCGTTAAACTTCTTTTAAGTAAAGTACTTTTCTCTCTTAATAAAAGCTTTGATTATAAAATTATTTGTCGCATTAAAATTAATCATTGCGATAAATTAACAATTATTAATCTTAATTAATGTAGTAAAACATATACGTATACCATTAAGTTTAGTTGCTATTGTTGAGCTAATATATTGCATTTCTTTAGTATGTTCTTTACTAAAAAAATTAAACTTTTTCTTGTTTTTGTGTTGTGACTTTCGCTTCGAACGTTTGTTTGCGCTAAGCTTTCTTCTTGTGCTAAATAAATAACTTTAATTTTCTAAAGAATTAATTGATTTCTTCTTTATTTTTTAGATGAGTTTAGCATAAGTCGTTATAGCATTTTGTTCAACTAAGTGTCGCATGTTTCTTTGCTTTCTTTATCTTCTTTTAAAATAAATTTACATTGCTTAATTGTTATTCGATTTTATCAAAAATATCTTTTTTTATAGTGGCGTCGCTTTCTAGCGCTTTCTCGCATTTATTTACGATTTAATTTATCTTTTATTTCTTCGATGAACTAATTAAAGTCTTAAGATGTTTCGTGATGTCGTTTAGACATTCGTAAAAGTTTTTTTAGTCGTATTTGTTATCTAAGTTTGTTGCTAAATAAAAGTATAGCGTTTTTGATTGTTTTGCTCTTATAGTCTCATTAAGTATTTGATTAACTTCTTGCGTAAATACGAATGTCTTGTCTAATAATGTTTCATCTAGAACTTTCTATAACTAATTTAGATTTTCTATTAAATAGTAGTTGTCATTCGATTTAGTTTTGAAAGTTTTCGCCTCTATGTCGATTTGCTCCCTAATGTCGTTTTAGCTATTAAGTATTTCTCTTAATATAGCATTGATTTGCTAGCGATTTATTAAGTTTCGTAATTAATAATCTCTTGCGAAGTGATTTAATTTGTTACATGAATAGCACGTTTTTTAAGATTTATTATTTTGCTTTTCTTTAAAGTTTTTCTCTTTACGTTGCTAAGTGAAATTTAGTTTCATAAATATAGATTCACGATAATCGAAATTACTATATTTCTAATTAGAACGAAATTCTCTTTGCTAATATTTGATCGTTAATTCAAAGAAGATTCTTGCTCTTTCTTAAAATTAATTGTATTTTTTTTTTATAACTCTTTTATATAATTTGTCGTCGAAATCGATAATTACTTCGATAAGATCGAACATGTCGTTAAAAAATTTCTTATTACGCATAATTTCGTTCTTTAAGTTGTTTTTAAAATTTCGTCGAAACATTGTTATAAGTGCGACATCGTTTCATTTAATTAAATTAACATACTTTTAAAATCTAGTTACGTAGTCTATTTCAAAAATTCGTTAAATTAGATACTAAATTACTCTTTTTGCAATTTGTTTTTCGTTAAATGTTTTAAAGATTCTTCGAAGCTCTCTTTTAAAATTATTGAAATCTATGAACATTGTACGAGAATTTTCGTTATAATTTTTTAAATATTTTCGTAAGTTTAACTTGAGTCAATGTTAGACTCTTTCTCTAAAAAATATTAATGCGAAAATTGTCTTTTGATTCGCTAGAACAAAATAGAAGATAAAATAAATATTCATTTGCATAAGCTAGTTCTCTAGATCGATACAATTTCCATAATAGATATTAGGTTTATTAATTCTAATTTTGTCGTCTCTTATAATTAATAATTGACGTGATGCTAATGAGCTAGTGCTTAGAATAAAGACGCGTTGACCTAATATAGATATCTTTAAGATGTTCAAAGTGTTACGTTGCTACTTTCTAAGAAATCTTAAAAATATTAGAAAAAGTTATATTGTTAAAGAGATTTGTAGACGTCTTCAAGCAATGTAAGCAATCATTTAATAACAAGAGTTGCAACTAAATGTAACAATAACAATAAATAAGAATTTATCTTAAGTTAAATACGATTTATAAGAGAGTTGTATCTAAAGAATCTATATATTAAAGAAAATTCTTTTTGTTCGCTTTGTTCGTTGTTAAGCATGTCGAACTTTGTTCGCTTTGTTCGTTATCGAACATGTCGAACTTTATTCGCTTTGTTCGTTGTCAAACATGTCGAACTCGTTCATTAGCGTGTCGAACAATGTTCGTTTGTTAAGTCGTCAAACATGCAAGTAATTATGCTATATGCTATAGACTACTTTGTAGAGTATATACTAGCTATAACGAGCTAGGATCGTAACACACTTTTAAAAAAATTTAAAAAACTTATTCGAACATTAGATTTTTTTTAAAATTTTACAATATATAAGATTTAAAAGACTTATAATGTAATGCATAATTATTTAAAAAATTAGCAACAAATTATTGCAAGATTTTTAGAAATAACTTGAACAAAGAAGTTACAAAAAGATATTTAAATTGTTAAAAATCAAATTAATATATATTATAAAACTATTTATAACAAAGCAAATATATACTTTAATGTTAAAACTTTGCTTAATTCGTTTAAAAAACAATCGATATATAGTGTACGTTACTTTATTAATAATGTTTCGCGTTCTATTGTTGTTTTCTATTGCTTAAAAGATTAATGTTTCTTTATAAAATTAAAGTTAATTATCAATTAATAAACGACAATACATTTAAAAGTTTAAGAAATATTACAATAATAATTATTTGCAATATTAAAAACTAAAATATTAACAACGTCTTATTATTAAATTTAAAAAAAAATAGTTTTTAGTTGTTGTTATATTAGTTACTTAACGCAATATTAACAATTAATAAAACGTTATTAATAGTATACAAGACATTAAGTTAAAGACAAAAATTAACAAAACAATTATTTAATTTATTAAGTTTGTCGAACTTGTTAATAAGTTTTTTATTTTAAGCGTTTGAAGCACTTTAAAGTTTTGATTTTTAATATTAACTTATATAGTTAAAGACGTTTTAGCGATTTTTGTATTAGATATTAATATTGAACAATTGTTTTTAATAACGCGCAATGTAATTACTTATTGTTGCAATTAATTTCGCAAATACATTGTTAAAAATATAATAATAATTAAGTATACAAATTAATTTGTTAAGAATATTTTAAAAAACGCAAATATTATATTGCTTATTATCGCAAAGAAGTTAAATCAAAATATTAAAAAAATTAATAATAACAAATCTTTGTTTAATATTATTTAAACAACAAAATTAAAAAACAATAATAAGAAGTCAAACATTAATTTGAACTTCGAAATATCTTTTATTAAATTAAACAATTTAAACAATACTATTTATGCAATAGCAATAATAGACAACAATAAAAGTTAAAATTAAATTAATACGTTAAAAGAACTTTAAGCTTGTTTTTTTATTAATTTTTTTTTAATATCTTTAATAAATAAAACTTAAAATTACGTTAATAATAATGCGAAAAAATATTTAAGTTCAAGTTATTCGCAAACAAAGTTAACATTGTTAATATATTTGCAAAACTTAAATTATTCTTAATTGATATCTCAAGTAATTATACTTGTTTTTGCAAAAAATCGACAACAATATATAATAAACAAAGCAAATTAAAGTATATTAATTTGTTTACAAAAAATATTTGCAAAGCGATAGCAAATTAATATATAAAATAACTATTAATTTAGCTTAAATATAATAGAGAAATAATAAGAAAAATTTAATTTTAATATATAATAAACAAAGCTTGATTAATTGTTATAGTAGCTAGATTTTATTTTGAGCTTTTAACAAATATCAATTCTTAGAATATAGTATTCTAGACTTTCAAGATTAATTTTACGAATTTTATCTTTATATATATAATGTAATTAAATAGAGTTAAGTCTCTACTAATTTATTGCTTGAATTTGTTATTTAATTTTCGAAATAAATTGTTAATACAATTAATTATGCAAAGTATAAGTTTTATCTTATTATTTATCTAATTTTATATTAATTTTATCGATAAAATTGAGTAAATCGAACTAGATACTTGGCGACAATTCTTTGTTCGCTCTATCTTGTTAAGCTAGGAAATTTGCCTGACTCTAGGATTAAGATTGGGCGGGCCAACTCGTTCGGGTTGAAACCTAGACCGACGATCACACTAGATCGACATCTATAAAATAATATTTGCAATTTTTTATTTCTTTAGTTTCTTTCGTTTTTAAACGTTTAATAAAAATAAATAACTTAATAAACGCGTTGTTAGACGCACTATTATTATTCGTCTTTTTGTCGTTGTTTATTGTTGCTACAATTGTTGCTTTTAATAATTATAATAACTTATATTTTTTTTTTTTTAAATTATTAACGTCTTTGAAGAGTTAATAATCGCTAAATTTTTTTAAATTATTTCAAATATCTTTAGTTTATTTACAAAAGATATTGAAGTATTGCAAAGCTTAATCTCTTGCTTTAGCAACATAAATTGCGCGACAAATTGTTAATCGAACAACAAAATATTTTGTATAAAATTTTGTTTTCTCTTTTTTTTTTGCAAACGAATTATAATGTTTTAAGCAAAAAATAAATAAATTTTAACAAAAGAAAATTGCGTTGTTGTTAAAGTTATTTATTTAACTTAATGTTTAAAGTTGTTATTTAATTAAAAATTGTCAAAATCTACTTCTTAATTAGCGCAAATTTCGTTAATTTTTTTCGTCTTTTTATTACGAAACTTCGCATAAATAATTTTTATAATTTTTATATCTTTTGTTTAAATTACTTTTATAGCATCTTTTTCGCACGTTTATTTCGATTTTATTTGTTATAATTTGTTTTGCCTAATAATGTTAAAAACTTCGCTAACAATAGTATTAACAATTTTAATTTTGTTTTTTGCTTTGTCTAAAATTGTTAAGATCTCTCTTCATTAATTTTTTTTTTCGCTCTTTTGTTTTATTTAGTTTAAGATAATTTGTCGAACATTACGTAAACTAACAATATTATAAAGAATTTTGCTAAGTAAATTATCTTAATTTGTGTTTATCGTTAACGTATTAATAATTAATTGTTAACATTAATACTTATAAAATAAAATAATATACTAAAAAAAAAAAAATTTATAATTAAATTTGAAATTTCGAAATTATATTTTAGAATCGCATTAATAATAAAGTTTTGCTACAATTTTTATTGTTATTTTTGACTTAACAAACTAAAGTTTTGTAATCTTTAATTATATACTATTTAACAATCTTTTGCGTTAAATAATTGTTAAAAGAAGAAAATTTATTGCTAAACATTTTAATTTAGTTCTTATTTATAGTTTCTTTACGTTAAAACTAATTAAATAACGCATATATATTACAATCTTTTAAAAAATCAAATGCTAAAAAGAGAATTTGTTGACAAATTAAATAAAATTATCGCTTCTTTTAAAGCTATTTTTAAAATTAAAGTTGCACAAATGCGATTTTAACTCGTATTTAAGCATTTTACAATAAAGTAATTTTGCAATTTGTAATACTTTATAGTAAAACAATTTCGCAATTCGTAGCATTTTACAATAGAACAATTTTGCAATTTTTAACACTTTTTGATTAATAAATATTGACGAGACGTAAGCAATTATTAATACGACGCATATAATTAGCGCGTACATAGCATTTGCAAATACAATTATTTTAGTTATAACGCTTTATTTCACGCGAGTTATAAAGCTATCTTTGAACGTATTTACAAACGTTGTTATATATTTTTATTTAAATAAGACTTATTTATTATTGTAATCAATTTTTATTCCAAATATTACATATTGTTCTTAGATTTTCTAGCAAAATTATGTTTTAATGTCGACGCTTATTGTTTATAGATAGTTCACACTATGTATTATAGTGCTCGTCGATCGTTCGAAGCTATTGCATCATACCTTGTAACGTCGTTTATAAATAGTTAGGGTTTAGTCTAGGATTTAGTCTAGGATTAGGACTTGTTGGAGACAAAACATAATTCTGCAAAGGAGGTCTGAGCACTGAGGCAAGTACGACCTGTCAATGCATCCATTGGCTGCGGTGCACGCAAGTGAACAGCTTCAAGCAAGACAGCACTCCTATCAGGGGATATAAAATCGCTCTCCAAATTTTGTCAATATATCAAGTATCTTGCCTTCTGCGCTCAGTAACCATGCTTTGAAAATTCATTCTCCGTCCAGTCCCACAGCTCACGCGCAAGCTTCTCATCTCTGGAATACGCTGACCCCGCATTCACCTTCGCAACCGGAACATAGTATGTCCCTGCCTTCGCCTCCTGACTAGTAGCAGCCCAAATCTGCGTCAATGCGCCTTGTTCTTGGGTTTTGAGAAGAGGTTGGATCAGATGAAACAACGGTGAGAACCACCAGGAATTTGCAGTCCGCCAGGGCATTGAAAGGCCCGTATCCACGGCACCGGGATGGACAGCCATGCTTTTAATGCTCGGGTACCGCTTAGTTAGCTCGCGCGTGAAGAGAATATTGGCGAGTTTCGACTGCCCATAACGTGTCCAACCGCTGTACTCGGATAGGGTAGTACTGTCTTCCTTCAAGACCAGGCCGCCTTTGGGGGCCAAAGCATGGGTGCCCGAGCTTATGTTAACGATACGAACATCGGACCCTGACTGCTCGGCCGTTCGATTCAACGTGGGCAGCAGAAGCTTGGTGAGCAATGCGTGGCCCATGTGATTCGTGCCGAACTGGATTTCGTAGCCGTCTTTGGTGAGGCTTGCCGGGAGGAGCATGACTCCGGCATTGTTTATGAGAACGTCGAGACGATCGGAGGATGCGGCGAAGGTTTCGACGGCTTTGGCAATGGACGAGAACGAAGCGAGATCGAGCTCGAGGCAGGTAATGTTGGCGTTGGGTACGGTCTCTTTAATGGAGGCGATCGCGGCTTCGCCTTTGGACGGGGTTCGAGCGGCGAGGAAGAGACGCGCATTGTGTGCGCAGAGAGCTCGAACGCTTGCTAAGCCTAGGCCGTTGTTTCCTGGCAGTTTCGTTAGGGAGAATGTTGTGAGCGACAGGAATACCGCTCGGCATAACGAAGATCTCGTGATCTTGAAGACACACCTCCAGTGACTAGGATCGTCTTTCCCGTCAGATCGCCGACATCCTTTTCAGGGTTGAAAGTCTTGCCAGAGAACCATGCCATCGCTGATGGTCTACGAAAGGATGGATTCGTCAGGTGGGGCGCTCAATACGACTATTGTCCTCGGACAATTGGGGTCTTCTGAGTAGGAAGGCATCACGGTCGGTCAGGCAGCAATCAGAAGCTCTTATACTTTGCCGTAAAGTACTGCTTTGTCAGACAACGAAAGAATCAACGCTAAATGGTCTGGGCTACTTTACTGTAGATGCATTTCAACAGCTCTGTCCTGATTGGACGAGGTGAAACCCCACCAAAGGGAGTTTCCATTCGATTTTCCACCGCGTCCCACCAAGTCCGAACCCTGATCTACATTATCACTTCATCTTCACCATCACAACCTCTGCTCAGCTTCCACGCATTCGCTACTTCCCATTCACGTTATCTCTTTTTCCTCCACATCCCTCACATAGTCTCCAAGTATGGCCGACGACGCGCAGGTAAAGTGGCATTTCCATATCCGTTTCTCACAGCCCACGGCACCTACTATGCAATCGCCGAGGAAGCTTGCTGACTATGTCTGTATAGCATGAGCACACTTTCGAGAGCGCCGATGCTGGCGCCTCCACCACCTATCCCATGCAGTGCTCTGCGCTTCGCAAGAACGGTTTCGTCTGCATCAAAAACCGCCCGTGCAAAATCGTCGAGATGAGCACCTCGAAGACCGGAAAGCACGGACACGCCAAGGTTCATCTTGTCGCTATTGACATCTTCACCGGCAAGAAGCTTGAGGATCTCTGCCCCTCGACCCACAATATGGATGTCCCGAATGTCTCCCGCAAGGAATACCAGCTCGTGAGTCAGACCTGGTACTATCAAGCGCAAGAAAGAGTGGCCCGCTGATCCGACATAGCTCGACGTTTCTGATGACGGCTTCCTCTCCCTCATGGCCGAGGACGGTGAAACCAAGGACGACGTCAAAGTTCCCGATGGCGAAGTTGGCGACAAGGTTGAGAAGCTATTTAAACAGGAGGAGAAGGATCTTAGTGAGAACCTCTGTATAAGTCCAGGAGTGCTCGCCGGAATACTGACTTTCACAGACGTTATCGTCCTCACCTCTATGGGCGAAGAGGTTGCTATCGAAGCCAAAGAAGCCACTCGCGGCTGAGCTTCCCCACGGCCTACCAAACCGATCTCGTGACTGTGTGCTAGGGATATGGAACGAACCTCGTCCCTGATAGCCCAGAACGTTGAAAGTGTTATGGCGAACATGTTATTCAGCCACAGTATCCTGCATGGCTTGTCGGTAGATATGCGTTGAAGGCATTTTGGTTCGTGGCCTTTGCCTCATTCTCATGATGGATACGGATCATGATATCATCTGCTACCCGGGTGATGCATGGAGTTCAAACGATTGGGACGACAATAGTGTAGACAAAATACCAATGATGTCCATGCCAGATACCAATCAGATCATCTCTTCACCATTTTTGCACTGGGCCCGTATCTCTAGACTTAGGGTTTGCGCGACGAATTGAGACGTGCACCTTGCCCTTGTCATCTTTGAAGAACATTGCGATGCTACAGAGTACCTGAGCCCAGAAATTCCTAAGTGTTGAGTGGGCTACGAAGATTGTCTGCTCAGAAAGGATTCTTATCATCCACGTCTTCCACGTGAATGCGCAGGGCTACAAGAGCGTATTTCAGACAAGATGTTGCTTTACCAATTGCTTTACCTCACTACCGCTGCTGACCATACTTTTCTCTTCACTAGCACCTTAATCTATACGCTGGTGTATCCTAGACTGACTCCCTTTCGCCACTCCTGCTTGCTATCTCTCTTTGCCGGAAGCTTCGCTATACCCATTTCGATGTCTATGCGTCGGCTTCTTTTCTGATAATGCAAAGCCTTTCTTTCTATCAATGACTATAACTTCTACCAGAAGAGAACAGGACTAAGATGAGTGAACTTCTCGAATACAGAAATGGTCCGATCTGCGGAATCGAAAATTGTCCTTCGCGTCGATACGCTGAACATGATGATGGCATGACCTACTGCGAGAGAGGGCACCAACGGATCGTAAGGCATTATCAAATTTTTGTTCTACAAGATTTAAAATATCCGTGCAGGGCGAAGTAGCTACTCAACGAGATCAAGATGACTTCGGCACCGAGGGTCGTAAATCACGCCAAGAGAAGGAAGTTCAGGAAAAAGTCTCACGGAGTACGCTATGCAATTCTCATTGTATGCATCATGTCCAATAATTAATTAAAGCAAAGTATATCGCGGCGCAGAAGCGTTACAGCTCTATCTCCAGGCTTACCAGCTCATCCTGCGGAAACAATGCTGGGTGCTCGTCCACACATTCCAATTACCAGCAGAGATCGAGACAGTTCTCAAGGATCTTTGGGAGCTGCGTGTCCAACTCCTGGAGAATCGTTTGGACATAGGTGCGGATGCAGAAGCTGTTTTTAGCTCTCAGCAACAGAGTGATCGCGAAGAAGGCAACGATCACCAAGTACGCAAGAAATGGGAGGCCAGGGGCAAGAAGACGCCAGGTGTGCTCGAGTCTTTATGTCTGATCTACATGGCGGCGAGCATTCTACGTCTACCCGTAAGCATTGGAGATCTACACCGGTACAGCGATTGGATGTCTTAAGCTCAATAGCCCCAGCTAACGTGCGAGTGTAACTACTAGCTGGGCAGTCAGAGAAGACATCCCGTTCATCAGAGTGATACGAGAGGTACCAAGCGCCATGAAAGAGAAGCTGCCAGGGCAGTACCGTGGAGCACTTGACACGCAAGTACGTAACCTCTACATGTCGAAGGACAACACTGATAAAGATTAGTCTCCACTACGATGCGGAGACCTTCGCAACGCGGCCCAAGAGCTCATGCTCTTGTATAATCACAGCTTCGGGCTCGTTCTCCCCAATCTAAACCATCCCTTGTTCTTGATTCGATATGTCAGAGACCTCGCCTTGCCACGTGAGTTTGAGACTGGTAAGTAATTGAATCAACCACTGACACCGAAAACTAGTCGATATCTACAACGCCGTTCGGTCAATATCGAAACTTCTATCCATTGACTTTTCTTTCCCAGAGGCTCGAGGCAGACACCGCACCATCTCCTTCCCCGAAGTCCAACTCATGGCTCTTGTAATCGTCGCCGTAAAGCTCTACCACCCCTTCGACACCCTTGACCGCTACGCCGCATCTCCAACCAACCTAGGCATCTTCCAGATAGACTGGCAAGTCTGGTGCTCCCACCACCAACAATACGCCAACCGTGAGACATCCGACGGCAAGCTCGGCCGCGGCAACGAGATGAGAATCAAGGAACAAGACGTCTTCCGCATGTCCGAAGCGCAGCTCGACGAGTACCTGGACTGGTACGAAAAGACCTGGGTCAACGAACCCGCCCGCCGGCCGAGAAAGGGGGATCTTCCCCACGACCTACTCGACATGTTTCCCACTGGTCGTATCGACGGTTCAGTCGCCCCCACAGTCGATATCACAGAGACGATAGCAGCGGACCAAGTCGCTCTGGATGCGAAGCTAGCAGCCGTACAAGCCAGTCTTAGGACTCGAGGCGTTATCAGAGAAGAGGAGGAAGCAGACCGTGGTGAGCCAGTGAGGCGCATCGGAAGCTTCTACAAGCGGTACCGCAAGGAAGGGGACCTCCCTCCGCATGCTGGGATGTTTTTTGAGGCTGCAGCGAGCTTGATCGGGGCGGAGCTTTCGACGATGGTGCTGGCGGTTTTGCAGACGGAGCAGTTGCTGCTTAATTATAGGAATAGAGAGGTTCGCGCTAGTAGAGAGAAGGAAGGGGAGGAGGATGGAATGGAGGAGGTTGAGGAGGTTGGTGAGGGTGGAGAAGGTTTTGTGGCCGAGTCTGAGGATGTTGAGTTGAGAAGGGATTCGTTAGATAGTGATGATGGAGTTTCAGATGACTCTTGAGGATTTCCTACTAAGCACGCCAACAAGACTATGAGCAACTGTAGTCGGTCTTCTTGGTACCGTGGGAGTGGGATCTCCCCTCATAGCAAGGGGAAGATGGTACGGCACTAGAATGTGTGCCGCAACGCAATATCAAGATCACGTACGTATCCTCGAGTCCGTCAACGCCACCAACTCTCACAAAGTAGTCGACGATCATGTACCCATTGTAATGCATGGTTAGTGCTACAAGCTTAAAGACTAACACTAGCCGCCATCCAACGTACCCAGCCAAGTCAGCCCAGAGCACAAGACGCTAATCGTCCTCAACCTCTTCCACCCTGGGCGTAAGGTCTCTCTGCTTTGAGCTGGAGCCGTTCGGCGTCTTCGGGGTCGATGTAGTAGCCTCAGCCTCGTCTTTGGTGCCTTTGCCAGCTTTCGATACGTTCTTCGATTTCTTTTTCTTGTCCTGTTTCCGATTAGTGATAGCTATACGATGAGGGAAAGGTTTGGGACACACCTCTTGCCATCCCCAAACAGGACGGAAGCTATCGAAGAAGCCGACATCCTCGAATAAATTCGGGTACAGCCACAGCCCCGGCGGTACCGTGAAGACAGTGACGCAGAACAAGATCAATCTACATATCGCCATCGCAAAGAACAGTCCGATCAGCCCCAACAGACCCATGCTAAGATACCAAACCCCGATCCTCAGAGTCACGGGCCATAGCGGGAACATCACGGCTGCGAGTATCGCTGCCAAAGCGCCACCTGCGTACAGCTTCTGCTTCCATTGAGGGCCTTCGTAGAGCCAGACGTAGTGTAGTTCGTCGTTGATGTCCTGCTGCTGCTCGATTTTGACATGCCAGAGGCCCTTGGTGCGTTTCTGCTTTGCGGGGGGAGCGTGGTCATGGCCGGCGTGGGGATCGACCTTGGAGACGCGGAGGGCGAGGAGGGAGAGGGGGAGGAGTTTGAAGACTTCGGATGC
>JAABUS010001755.1_pt1 | contig 45119 bp, 43 predicted proteins | sample 5560161 | NCBI WGS metagenome assembly JAABUS01 (sample SAMN10711885, study PRJNA513376) | rock metagenome | isolation source: Antarctica rocks | place: Antarctica: Victoria Land, Trio Nunatak nord | collected 2016-01-04
GCATATCTATGGGCCATGAATGCGCGTATCTATGGCAGTAGCAATGGCCATGTATGCGCGTATCTATGGCAGCAGTAATGGCCATGTATGCGCATATCTATGGGCCATGAATGCGCGTATCTATGGCAGTAGCAATGGCCATGTATGCGCATATCTATGGGCCATATATGCGCGCATATCTATAGTAGTAGTAATGGCCATGTAAATAAATAATCCTGAGCGACCCTGAGCGGCCCTGAGAATCCTAAATAATCCTAAGCGAGCCTGAGAATCCTAAATAATCCTGAGCGGGCCTGAGCGGGCCTGAGCGGGCCTGAGCGGGCCTGAGAATTCTTAGCTGGCTCTAAGTTATTTTAGCGCTCGCGAGCGGGCCTGAGCGCTCCGAGTAAATCATGATTCTTAGAGTCGCTTACACTTTTGTAGATGTCGGGCGAATACTTTATAGATATATAGGATCCGGTCTATTTACCGCTATATATATATAAACGAGTTCTTGAATTTTATTACTATAATATTAAAAGTCTTTTAACCGCGGTATAATATAACGATAAATTTATATCTATCTTTAGAGTATATATACTATTAATAGAAGAAACTAGCCGCGTCGATAATAGTAATTTAATAATAACCTTTAACGGCGTTAATTATATTATTCTATAAAAGTAAATAATAGACGTCTATTATAACTATAATATTTAAACCTCGAATATTAATAATAGTACGACTCTTTTTAATACTGTTTAATTTTATAATTTAAATAACGAAGACTAGGAAATTAAATAAAGTAGTTTATATCGTTTATTTAAGTCGTCCCTAAATATATAATTTATTAAAAGTTTCGTTAATAATCTTCCGGCTCTCGTTATTTATAGGATAAATATATATTATTTTAAATACTTTATCTTCCTAGTCGGCGCGTAGTAATATATATATTTATTTATTTTCTAGAATATTAATAAAGCCTCCTTCTACTTAAAGTATAAAGAATTAATTAATAACCTTTACTAACTCCGGTTATTTACTATAAATAATAATATTATTTAAGAGGATATTATTCTTTATTAAAGTAATTACTTTTATTAATAGAATAAAAGGCCGGGAACTAGTTAGATTCTTTATATCTTTATTCTTTAAAAGTTATTTAAGAAGTAATAAACTAGAGATAACGATAACTATATTATTAAAAGTGTTTTTAATAAAAGTTTCTTTATACTCTTAAAGAGGCCTTTATATAACGAGCTCGCGAACGTCGTTATCGCCTATAGTAATACTATAGTAGTTATTAAATTAAACCTCGACTATTTAACCTAACTTTATATTCCTAGGGATTTTAATATATTTATCCGTTTTATTCTTTATAAGTATTAATTTTATTCTATTATTAATAATTCCGGTAAAGAGGTATAGGTTAATATCTATTAATTTAAAGAAATAATCTCGTACTAGTAAATTAAATTTATGAACTTCGATAATTACTATAACTTATAAGGGGATAACTCTTATTTTCGTAATATATACCGGCCGGTTTATACTTATACTTTTTAAATAAACGTCGATAAAGTACTTTATATTATAATTATTAATATAAACGATTTACCGAGATATTAATATATTAATCCCTTTAGGGGTTATAATGTTTATATTAATAAATATATTTATTTTAAAATTATCTATAATATAGACTTCCTTAAGGGCGGTTTGGGTTATTATTTTATTACTACTTTTATCTTTCCTAAGGAAATATAAAGAGGTAATAATATATTTAAAAATAATATAACGATTAGTATTAATACCGGTAACTTAGAGTAGAGTTATTATAATACGGATTCTAGTTTTTAGAAAAAAGCGTATTATAAATTTATAATTAATAATAATTACTTTATAGTTAGTATCTTTATAGCTCTTTTCTATTTTAATTCTAGAGTTTAAACCGACCCGAATATTAATATACCGGTACTTCCTAAATATTTATCCTATTCTAGTATTTTTAAAAGAGTTATAGTTTAATTTAATAATAAGTTTCTATTTTAGTAATTCGTTATTTATTTTAACTTAGTAATAGGTTTCTATATTCTCATTTATTACTAAAGACTACTTACTTTTCTAAATAATATTTATAATTAAATATCTAGGGTAGGAGGTTTTAATAGGGTTCCTACCTAAATTTTAATTTCTAAAGTATATATATAATACGTTTTTAAAAGAGAATAACTCTTTATAAATATAATACTCGATTTATTTAAGCGAATCGATAATAGTTATTTAATAGCCGGCTATTTCGTTTTATTTATTATAATAATCCTTTTACTACTAATTTTAACTCTATTTATTAACGTAATTAATATTAAGTATAAATTATTTTTTTATTTATAACTCTATAATATCGTTTTTTTAAAAGTGGTTCTTTTATACCTTAATTCTATAGTAAATAATTATATACCTAGGGGGTATTTATTATTACCCGAAATAATTAAAATTATAACTACCGGTTATAAGCCCGCGGTTTTCTTAGCGCGGTTAATAATTAGGACGATTTCTATTTTTAAGAGGGAAAAGTACGTTTCTAGTATTACTATTAATAATTTATAACTAAATAAGTAGTAGTTGAATTTAATAAAACTACTACTATATTTAAAGAATATTTAGTATATTCTAATAGGCCGGATTAATAAATTAATAAAAAATAGCCTAAGGTAACTAGTTCTATTATAGGCGAAACCGGTTAAATTATTAATAATTCTATTAATCTTATTATAAGCCCTTTAGCTTAAAAGGCGGTAGAGGCCTAGTTATTTTATTACTTTATATTATTCCTAGCTAGGCTTCTTCCTTAATATTAAATAAATTAAAAAATTTATTTAATAAGCCGCTAGGTTTAAACGGATTAATAAAAGATTTAAAATTAGAGCTAATATAGTTATAGATTATAAATATTTATTAATATATACTAGGAATATCGGCGGCCCTAGTTAGATTAAATATTTTATTTATATATTATCTAGGCGTTTTATTAATATGTATTTAAATAAATTTATATTTATTAAAATAAAGTTTATATATAGCTTCTAGCGTCTTTATTTTAAATCACTTAATAAAATAACTTATTTATTTAAGGCTAGCGAAGGTACGTATTAATATTTTAATATTAATATTTAATTTATTTAAAAACTATTTAAGGGCTACTCCTTTAAAATATAAAAATAAAAGTTTTTATACCTCCTCTTCGTCGTATTATTTAATTATATCGTTAACGCGATCCTTAAAATCGAAAACGTTTTTATATATAATATACTTTCTTAAAATAAATAAATTATCCTTCCTATTACTTTTAAAATCGAAGAATCTAATCTCTTCGAGTTTTAACTTATTCTAGGCGTTTACCCTAATACTAGTACTATCTTAACTAGTTAAATTATTTATTTTTAATAAATCTTAAGATTTTACCGGGCCTTTCTTTATCCTAATTATTAATTTAATAATAAAAGCCTAAATTTCTAGCGATTCTATAAATTATATTATTTATTCGGAATTTATAATAGGTTACTCGGGCTTAAAAGAAGTTATAATTTCTTCGTTTTTAAATTCGTTCTTTAAAGACTATTTCTTTTATAGGTATTAACGTAACTCTTTAATATCCCTTCGGAAAACACCGATAAACGGTATTATAAACGTTTTATTTATAATTTAAAATAATTATATAATAGGCTATTTAAATTTAATATACTCCGAAAGATTATTATTAAACTACTTCGCTTTCCGGCCCCTCTTTAATAAATATTAAAAGGGTACTTTAATAGGAGGATAAAAAGATTATATAACTATTTTAATAACTACTCGTTTAATATTTAAAATAACTTTTACTTATTTTAAGATATATTTACTTAATAATAAAAATTCTTATAAATAGAAAATAAAATTAACTATAATAAAGCTTAACTAAATTTCTTCTAGGGTAATAATTAAAGTAATAATTAATAATAAATACTAAAAGTAGTAATATTAAACGAATAATAAAAGTAGTATTAAAAGACTAATATTCTAGTATTCTTTTTCTATAACGGAAGCGTAAGAGATATAGTTAGTAATATATTTACTAGGCTAGATATTTAGTTAATAAATAACTTATTAAAATAAATAACTATATTAATAAAAGAGAAATAAATAAAGAGACGTTTTAAATATTTAATTTAATATTTATTATAAATAACCTAAATAAAAAGGGTATTAAATAAGTTATTTTAATAATTTAATAAAGAGTTTAAAAGTACTTATTTAAGGTAGTAGAGTATAATACGGAAGCGCTAAATATATATAATATAAATAAGACTCGCTATCGATACGGAGTAAATTATTTTAAATATAGTAGTTAATAAAGAGTATATTAGCCGCTTTAGGGGTTATTTTACTATTTATAACTAATATAATCGTTCTTATTAATATAGAAGAGGTATAGTTCTACTATAGTATTATTATTACTATTATTTAACACGGGGTTAATATAATAATAAATAGTATAAAAGATATTAATTATTCTATAGAGGATTTGGCCTTAATATATTAGAATTCTAAAATTACCCTAGTCCCGATAGAGCTAGCGGTAGGGCTTAGCCCGCCGTCTTAATAAATATTTATAATAATACTCTTATCAAATTCTACCCCGTGATAAATCTACTTATTATACAAGAGGTTAAACTCTCGAATAATACTTTTATTTAAATTTATTTATTATATAAAATATTAAGTTTTTAAAATATATTACCCTTTTATTTTTTTTAATTTCCCTCGCCTTTTTTATTATTTTAAATTATAATCTTCTTTATTACCTTCGTTTAATTTCTTATATAATTAAATAACGAAGTATTATTAATTTCTATATAATTGAATTAACGAGTATTTTTAATTATTATACGATTAAATTACCGAGTACCTATCGTTATACGAGTAATAAATATAGTTTTATCGACTCTTATATAAGAGATAATAGGAGTAATTTTAATTTATTATAATATAGGTTTTAAAGCTTACTATAAAGTAATATTAAAAAAGAATTTCTTAATAAGAATTTTTTAGTAAAGATAATTATATTTATTTCATTTATAATAAACTTTAAATTTTAATCTCGTAATATTATACGAGTCCGATTATTTAACGAGAGAGGTATTGAAAATAATATTATATAATCGAGGTAATAGTAAATTAGATTTTTAAAAAATTTATTATCGTCCTAAAAAAGCTTTATATAAGACCGTTTCCGGGCTAGCGTCTAAGGCTCTAGTTCTAACTTTAGATTTTATATACGAGGTTTATTTTTAATTATTATACGAGGCTAGTTTTTAATTATTATACGAGGCTCGTTTTTAATTACTATATAAAACTTAAATTTAGATTTTATTATATAATAACGAGATTTCTTTATTATATAAAGACTAGGTTTTTATTTAATAAACTATTTATCTTCTTCTTTAAATTAAAATTCCGGTTTAATTTTCGATAAATTAAATTACTTAAAAGGTATTAATTTTTAATAAACTAGAATAACTATATATTTTTTATCTTTATTCGTCTTTTTAAATTAATTACCCTCGAAGAGTTATTTTATTATACGAGTATATAAAGTACTTTTAAGTAATTTATATAAGATTTTATTTTTAATTACTCGAGTAAAAATTTATTTATTAATAGGAATTCGGTAATCGTAGTATAATTTCCGAAAATATACTCGCTCTAGTAGAAAAATATTCTTAATAAAATCGAAATAATTTTAAATTTCCCGTTATAGGATATAAATAGTCACCGAATCTAAGAAATATATAATATAAATATATTATATAATTAAGAAATTAAAGAGCCTAAATATTTAAATATTTAATATCGAGTTAATATATAATATTATTATTTAAGATACCTCCGATTAAAATAAATTATACCTCGCGTAATTATATTCATATATTAATTTAAGTTTTTTAATTAATTAATAAAGCCTTCGCTTTCTAACCTAGTAGAGGGTACCGAGTAAAAATAATTTATTATTCTAATTTAATAATATAATTTTAATTATACGACGCGAACCTCTTCTTTTACTTTAGCCTCTCGTATATATAAAAGGATATAAATAATTATTAAGAACTAGCGCTCCGTCCGTTATTCTATTCGGCTAGAGGTAGCTCTAGTTAATATATTTATTATTTAATTTATTCGAATTTAGGTAGAATTAACTCTAATTATTATATATAAATAAAAGACTCGTTTATATAGCGCTTAACTTTATAAATAAAAGAGTCGGTTAATAATAAAGTAAATTAAATATAATTTAATTTAAATAAATTATCGATATTAATTATTTAAGAAATTAATTATATAATAAAAAGAAGATAAAAATAAGATTTATATTAATCGAGGATTTATAATATCGTAGACTTTATAATATCGAAGATCCCGAGTATATATTTATTAAAAATAGGGATATATATATATCTATATCCGAGGTTTATTTTTATTTAATTTTATTATATAATAAAACTAAAAGAAAGTTAAAGAGAAGATAAATTATTATATAACGGAATTTAAATTTTAAAAACTACTATATAAGAAGGTCTAAAGACTATTATATAAAAAGATTTAAAAACTATTATACGAGAAGGTTTAAAGACTATTATATAAGAAAGTTTAAAAGTTATTATATAAGAAGATTTAAAGATTACTATATAAGAAGGTTTAAATATTATTATATAAGAAGATTTAAATATTTCTATATAAGAAACTTTAAAGATAAAATAAAAGATAAAATAAATTATTATATAAAAAAATATTTATATAATATCTATTAAAGCCTCTAGCTAGGCCTTAAAGAATTCGGATAAAATTTCTTTATATAATAAATTCCCTAATAATAAATTATAAATTAATTATTAATTTAGTTTATTTTAATTAAATCTACCTTCTAGCTTCGAATACTATTTTAATTTAAACTTGTATTTATTAATTTTATAGTTATTAAATACTATATAAAGGGCTTAATAGTATTTAAATTAAAATAATTCGCGTTAATATTTAAAGATAACTAGCGGTAAATAGGGATTAAAGCCTCGATTATATAAAAAACTATTATATTATATAAGGGTAGATAATAGAAGATATATATTCTTATTTATATAAGAAAATTAGCCTCGTATTATTAATTTAGAATAATAAGGATCTTTATAATTATTAATTATATAATTTAAATATTTATATAAAAAAGATTTAACACTTATTATATAATATATATATAAAAATAAAAAGGATTAAATATTATTATATAATATAAATCTTCGAGACGAAAGGGCTCGACCGTAATTATATAATATATATATAAAGATAGAAAGGGTTAAATATTATTATATAATATAAATCTTAAAGATAAAAGACTTTATTATTATTATATAATATAAACGTTTAAATAAAAAGAAATTTATTTATTTTAATTAATAATATCCCGCCGAAACTCTTTAAGTTTCTCGGTATTTATTTTAAAATTATAGTTTTTAATCTTTATTTTTAATTATTAAAATAAATTATATAATCTCCCCGAAATCGTTTTTAGGCGGTAAAACTATTTACGAATTTAATAGGTATTTTAATTATCTACGAATTACTCGATTTATAAATAGATAACGGGAAAGTAAATTATAAAGAGAGTAATTATATCCGTGTTTTTATTCTTCGAGAATTAATTTATTATATAAAGATTTCCGAAGAATTAAATCTATATCCCGGTTACGGTTTTAATTAATTAGGCCTACTACGACTTAATCCGTTAATTCGAAGTATTTATATTATATATATAATATTATTTAAATTCGAGGTTTAATTCGAATACTTATTATAATATAATATATATATAGGTTATTACTTTTATTTCTAATCTATAATTTAATTATATAAAATAAAATTATAATCCGAGGTTAAAAATAATATTAAAATAATTTTATAAAATATTAATTTATATATAATTTATAATACCGTATTAAAACTAGGGGATATAATATATATAAATATCGATTTTAATATAAATCTTAATTCTAAAATTAATTAATTTATTATAATTATCGATTAATTATATAAGATTTAAATTAGAGACGATAAATTCTCTCCTTTTTTATTATATATTTTATAATCGTTATTCTACGATAATTAAAAGTAGATTTTAATATTATTTAAATAATCGATTTTTAAAATTATTAATATACGATATAAAAAAAGAGTAAAGCTTTATTATATAATATAAAAAAAAAGTAAAGTTTTATTATATAATATATTTAGAGACTAGCTAGTCTTTCTTCTAAAAATATTTTATTAAATACTCTCGTTTTATATTTTATATAATATTATTCTTAAACTCTTATTATATAAATTAATATATTATATTATATTATTTGTTTATTTTTAAATCTCCCGGTTATTTTCTCTTTATTATAAACTTATTTCTTTTCGAATTTATATAAAGTTAATTTTAGTTATTTCGAAACTTTTATTTTTAAATTATAAATATATTTCCTCGTTTTAAACTCCGAGTTAATAAACTATATATTAAATATACTTTCGTAATTTAAGAGAATCGTATATGTAAATAATTTTTTATTTATAACTCTACTTTTTAAATCGGCGACGAAGTATATAAAAATTAATACTAATATCTTTTTTATTTTAAAATTATTATATAATATCTAGTTATATTTCTTTCTTTATATAAAAGCGATAAAGTATTTCTTTTTAAAAATTATTAAATTATATAACTAGGCGGTTACCTTAACCGTATTTAAATATTTAATATAAAAATTAATATTTAAATTATATAAATAAATTAGGGGAGGTATTATATAATTAAATATACCGTTTATATAATTAAAAGGTAAAAAGGTTAGGAGGTTTAAAGCCTACGCGGTAAGGCCGCAGATCATTTTTTGGTTTTTCGTTTTTCGGTTTTTGGTTTTTGGTTTTGTCCTATCTTCAGCTATCGTCCGCCGTAGAGTAGCGCTTGCCTTAAGTATTGAAAGACAATTTTAATTTAGGATCTCTACGGAAGAGGAACGATAGTGCCAAGAGATATAGGGCTGACGAACGCATCCATACCTACTATCTTGCGTGCTGTCCCAAGAAAGTTGCCATCTCGCTAAATACGGTAGAAGAGTAATCTAAGTCTGCAGAAAATGTCGAGCGTAAGTCGCTGGCCAATGCATTGAAGCGGAGATACTCACATGAGCTTCCAGCATGGTGTGCCCCGAGGCACTGGTGAGAAGCCTACAACAGATCATGACCGGAGAAGAGATTTGCAGAAGATTAATGATTATAAAGGCTTGGTGGAATCAGTAGCGTCACGAGTGAGTGCGCTCCTCTTCCTATCTCCTCATCCTAATAGATGAATAGATCCGCCAACACCAATACAGCACAGAGTCACTAGAGCTGACGTCAAAGCTGCTAAGATGGAATCCAGAGTACTACACAATATGGAACCATCGCAGGCTGATCATGCAACACCTTCTTTCCACGGCTCTTGTGAAGGATGTTGGCATCGTCGAAGATCCTGAAGCGGTCGCAAATCTTATTTCTGATGATCTTGCTTTTCTCATTCCGCTGCTCCGCAAGTTTCCAAAGTGCTACTGGATCTGGAATTACCGACTGTGGCTTCTCGAGCAAGCCACACGTTGTCTGGCATTAGACGAGGCCCGGTCAATTTGGCAGCAAGAACTTCTGCTAGCAGGCAAGATGCTGAGCCTAGACAGCAGAAATTTCCTCGGCTGGGGTTACCGCAGAACAGTCATTGCGGCTTTAGAGAGTGACGAGCTCCTGACTGAAGGTCCTGCTAAGAGTATGACTGGGCAGGAATTTGAGTATACCACTAAGATGATCAACTCAAATCTGTCAAACTTTTCTGCTTGGCATAATCGGAGCAAGCTGATACCCCGTCTTCTCGACCAAAGTGAAGCAGATGGTACAGCAAGGCGCAAATTCCTTGACGACGGTAATACCGCCCCATATGGCTTGACCAAAACTTACAGCTAACCTGATAGTAAGAGCTCGAGTTAATCCAGCGAGCACTGTGGGCAGACTCTGATGACCAGTCGTTGTGGTTCTACCATCAGCATCTAGTGTGCACATTCGACCCAAAGTATGCTGCACACTCAATGGCACCTCAGTTGACGACAGAAGAGAGATCAAAATACATCACGCAAGAAACAGAGCGAATACGGGAGATGCTTGACGGAGCCGAGGATTGCAAGTGGATCTACCAAGCTCTGATACACTTGAGCACTGTGTATAAGGATCTAAACGGCGATTGGCCTAAAACGTCGACCGAAGTCGCCGAGTGGGCCGACGAACTTGCGAAACTAGATCCACTCAGGGCAGGGAGGTGGAACGACCTCAAGATCAAGATCTAGCTTCCGGGTCGTCAAAATCCTTGCCGCCTCTCGTCAGGTTGTAAATTGCTGCACATGGAGCTGGTCGGCTCACTCAGTAAGCGCATAGAATCTTTAAAATTTTCTGCCTCTGTCTGTTGGCCACCCACGCCCTGTCCACAACTTTTGGATATCCGCATCTGGTACAATTGATACTCCTTCCCAAACAAACTGACGGTCTCCAACCAGGCCGAATTCAAGAAATTTATCGTCCCGGCGTGTAGAGTACTTCATCGGCTAGTTCTTCGCACGTGCCCCTCTCTGGTCTTTGCGGCGGCTATCTAGCTCCTCTAGGCGAGAACGTACTTTCCTAAGATCGATGTCCCGGGGAATCTGACCACTGAGATTGCCAAATTGAACTCCAATACGGCCTTGACTCCACATCCTTTGTGTGAGAAAGCCCTGGCCGCCAAGGCAGGTGATCCACCCATCTGTGTCCTCGTCGGAGCGCCCAATCATCTCGATGGCATAGATAAAGCCTTCTTCGTAACCGTAGGTCAAGAATCTATGAAGAAAGCTGGAGTTGGAGAAGATTTCTGGCATTGTGACCTTTGTCGAGTCCAAAATATGCCCCAATCTCGGACCGCTCCCTGGTATACCACCGCCTCCGTCCACCCGAAGTTCTAGGAGGCTGCCCACTTGCTCGACCTTGGGGGGAATGCCCTCGACAACATTGACCCTATAACGAGCCCCTTCGCCGTACCAAGCGTGCACGGGATCCCAGGCAAAGACAGTCTCGATAGCCTCGTGAAGCTCGTGGAAGATGATGGAGATCGGGACCGACAAGAGGCGAGGGAAGGTAGTTTTGCTGGTCTCGGAGTAGAGTAACTTGGAGCAGGTAGCCGTGGCAAAAGATTTCGGTGGACATGCTACTCTGGACGTCAGTCATAGCTAAGCTCTGATCACTAGGACGTCCTCACTTTGCGAATGAATTCAAGGAGGCGATCTGCAGCTTTCTCGAGGGAATTCTAGAGGTGTCAAGCTTCTCTGTAGTTGGTTTCTTGGAGTTTGTCTGGTCTTGCGTTCACGGTGTCTTGAAATGGATCTCTGGGGTTGTGTGAAGAATGTGTCACAAATGATCACTAGACTTACGAGTTGGGGGACTGAAAGTGATTGAAATTCTAGTCGCCCCTCTTTCAGTCACTACGTTTTCAGCTCGGCCTTCCAACTTCCAATCACCGTTAAGCTCTCGTTGAGGCGTTCACTGGGTCTGCAAGGCTATGAATCTGAGCCGGACAGGTACCCCCGGAAAAACCTGTCAAGATCTGAGTGTCCTTCCAATCCACCCCCAGCTTTCAACACCAGTATTAAGGCATTACAATTGAGGCAAAGTTCGCGCGCACAAGCAGGGGTGATTCCGAAGCAGGTACCAAAAACAACTTGCAAGACCGGTGTCACACAGCTCACACACGAGTCCTTGTAGCTCCGCTGGTACCTCCAGCTTAAGCCTCATTGGCTCACTACTCATTCGATATCGATTATAACGTAAGCCCATCCATTCAGTCTTGCTATGCATAAGCCCAATGGTCAACGCAGCATGTCTATCACTGGTTTCCTGCCTAAGCTCAATTACCTGATCAACATCACCTTGCTCAAGACGTCTAATCCAAGGGTCAGCCGCACCCTCTCCATTCCTCCCGGAGTCACTTTCTATGACCTTCACTATGCGATCGAAGCAGCTTTCGGCTGGGGTCAAGCAGATGGTGGACCTGATGAAAACCACTTTCCAACTTTCAAGGTTGTCCATGGAAATCCTCACGAAGCTGCGAATTATGCCCTGATGACTGCCGCTCTGAGACTTGAACTGGAACCCGATGATCCCGATGATGAGCTGAGAGATGTCGCATCGACAACTTTTCACCATATTTTGGACGATTTTAGGTATCGCGAGAAATTCATCACCTACGACTACGACGGCATCGCTCAATACCCTCATGTCATTCAAGTTCTGGGAAAGTCACCGGACGCCACGAACACCATGAACTTTTGCATCGGTGGCCAAGGTTACACGACGCTCAACGCTTGGTCAGTCACAAGTGACGATGGCTTGGTGTTCAAAGGCGGGCCAAGTTCTTGGGAGCTCGATCTTGGCGAAGTTCGCGCTCGGGTGGAGAAGTGTGAAGAGGATCGTTTGATCCAAGAGCGCACGGAGTGGGGTGAGCGCCAGAAGACCAGGATTATGGCAAGGCTGCAAGATTATGGTGACGCGCCCTAAGGAGGACAACTCAGGCTTGAGATCTCGCTCTTGGAGGACTTAGAATGGGCCTGGTACGGCGATTCCGGGGGGCGACGGAGGTCAAGAAGAACTTTGCACGCATATACTAATACTACTATTAGCATATTAGCGGTCCAGCAAATATCGAATATGGATAGCTCAATTGAGGAACAAAGATCTCTCTACGTGACCGCGAAGCTGCTGAATGACTATATTTCCAAGTATTGACGGCGATGCTAGGCTTCCTCGTCATAGTCCGTCATCTCAAAGCGTCATTTGTGTTACCACCTACCAGCCACGATGTGCAGAGGCAGTAAACTCATCTGAAATGCCAAAGCTAATGCCTACGAGCCACTTAAAAGTCTGTCATTATCGCTCCGTTCTGACACTTTACCAGGACTTCCTGCTCAACAACCTCTGAAATTTACCGATACCTGAGCGCCATCTCCTGCTCAAACGCGCAGCGAAGCCTATGCATTGAGTGGCTCCTTGGTCAGCAGATCAACATCTTGAGCGGCATATCTACATAGAACCGCTCATAGAAAGCAGCTATGTCGCCTGCCACGCTAGTTCTCGAGTTGACGGTAAAGCAAAGGCGCGGCATTCGAGCAGGAAAATTGTATTGCAAGGAGTAGATGAGTGTCATGTTTGCTACTTTTGGAGACCGTTAGCTGCGGGACACCATATCTATCGAGTGGTGTGTATGTCAGTCTATCTCGCCTCTTCTGAGCCTCAGACTTCCATATTCACATGCCATTCAAGTCTTTTGGTGGGATCCTACAATCCAAGCACTGCAGCCATCTGACTTATTTTCACAAGTCTTCGCAGTGGCGCGGCTTGAACCTCAACAAAGTATCCTTCACTGCACAACATCTTATTCAATTAACTTCCATTCTCAACATCGCCTTCAAGAGATAGGCGCGTCGGTTCACTTACCAACCTTCCCTTTACATTACACCTGCATATTCAACCCGAACCCTGCAATGCACATCCAATCCTCCATACACACTCACAAAGAATGGCCCAAAGGAGGATAACACGAGCTACATATGTGTCGGACTCACCATCTTCTTCTTCACCAGAGCAGCCAATAAGACTGAGGAGAATCACAGCACGAAGATCTACATATATTCCAGACTCATCTTCTTCTTCTTCTTCGTCAGGAGCAGTCAATACGACCAAAGAAGAGACGTCGGGATTCAACCTACCCACCAGAATCTCTCACATCTTCACCAAAAGCGCAAAACCCAACGCCAACCCCTCAGCCACAACATACAACACCTTCCACATCTCAAACCACCAATCAAGAGACAGCATCACCCCCAACACCCATAACCCCAAGTCCCAACTTCCTCCTCAAACTCCGACTCTGCAAAACCACCCCACCCACGGTCGAACGCATCCTCAGCATACCCACCGACCTCCATTTCGCAAAGCTCCACATCGCCATCGCCAACGCATTCGACTGGATCGAAACCGCAGACCCCTATACCTCTTGGATCTTCACCCGAAACGAGAACGACGCATGTGAGCAGCACGAACAATCAAAACCCCACAAATACCCCATCTATCGGACATACTCCACCTCAAGCTACGGCATCCAACCAGCCGCGCAAAACACTAGCTGCCGCGTTGATGAGATGTTTCCGAGGAGTCCTCATTGCGGTAGATATTGGACCTACGACCACGATATCTCACGCCTCCACCACGCGATTGAAGTCGTCTGTACGCTCGACAGTGGAGTGAAAGGGAAGCTATGCTGTTTGGGCGGCCAAGGTCACATTGAGCGCACGGCGTGGCAGTTTGGTGATATGGTGGGTAGGAGTGAGGCTGGTGCTCGCGGCAAGAGTAGTTGGGATTTCGATATGGGGAAGGTGGATGTGTGGATGAAGGTTGTGCAGGACAGCTATGAGCGGCGGAAGCGCGATGAGACTGAGGTTGGAAGGCGAGCTATCAAGGAAGAGGGCGAATGAGTGATGAATGATAGAGAATAGAAAGAATCGCTTTTCATCCTTGAGTGCTGACGAGGATGTTTCCGGAGGGAGCAAAATCGGCAAGGTTAGCATTTTGGTGGAAGTGGGGCCAAACCTCACTGACTCGAGCGCAGCAAAGGCAAGATGGCAAACAGGACTTTGATAAACCTCAAATCATGAGCCATTCAATGTGCTTACCACCGTAGTATCAACCCAACGCACATGACCCCTTTATGCAGCATGAACACATTGTCATGATCTCTGAAATGTACGCACCGAGCCCAAGCCATGCAAATGCCAATTCGCAATCCCCTCTCGTCTAATGGCCTTGCCCATGCAACGCCCAGCCCTTTCCGGATCGCAAAATCACTGCTTCAAGCGCCCCTCACCCCTGCCAGCCCCATCAATCCCATTCCCCAACCCCAACACCCTCTTCACCTTCCCTACACTCCTCCTCACGGCTTTCCTTCCCACTACCGCACCACGCTCCACCCCTCCTCCCCCTTCACCAGCCCCTCCACCACCATTGCCACCATTCGCAGCCTTCTCAGCCTCACTCTTCGGCGGCCATTCCCCGTCCTTCTTCCAACCCTGCACCAACGCATGCACCACATCTTTCAGATTTATAGGTATGGTGGGTGCAAGGCCTTGAGATATGATCTTTGAGTAGATGCTTGGATAGGTTGCTGGTGAGATGGCTGCGCGAATGGGATTGGTTGGAGGGAGGAGGGGTGGGGCGATTGGGAGGACTGTTGGTGGGGATGGTGGCCGGTGGTGGTTTTGGGGAGCGGTGGTCGGCGAAGGTGGTGTGGGGAGATAGCTGGTATTGGTTGTGGGGTCCTGGGGCATCGAATATGTATCGTCTGTAGATTTTGGTCTTGGGCGTGCGCCTGACCACGCATCTCGACGCTCAACGAACGTTCGTAGACCTTCGTTCCAGCTCATTTCCTGCTTTAGTGCTTCTCTTCTTTTTGTCTTCCTAGACAGCAACGGCTGGGCGACTGAGTCTGGATTATCGAATCGATATGGGTCTGGTACCGGAATTGGCGGCGAGTATGATGAGTCTGAATCTCGTTCCCGCCATTCTTGTGTCTCTTCCAATGCTTCTAGTATGCCTGATAGGGGCTGTGTAGACGGTAGAGGCCATTCCCAATCCTCCTTCAGCTTCGCTCTGATATTCCTCTTCGCACTTTGGACCTCGGCATCATGTGTCTTGTTTGCAATGGGTTTCCGTTGCGCTTTGGGTAGGGAGTCTGGATTAACGAAAGGTTTAGTGGCATCATGATAGCCGTTGGGAGGCATTGTGTTGATGGAGGAAGACAACACTGCATCACTGATAGGACTGGTTGCGGATAGGGAGGGCAGGTTATCTGCCGAGGAGTTCTGCATTGGATGTGTTCGATTGTGGGGTATGCTTGGAGTGAGATCTGGGGAGTGCCGCCAGGTCACTTGTATGTGTACCATGGACGATGGGAAAATGAGATATGGCTGTCAATGTATTCGGCGATAAAGGCGCTATGAATTGCATGAGGAGAAAGATTGCCATGATATGAGTATGGTGATGTTGGATTGTTCCAGGCGCATTCTAGATGGTGATGACTTCATGCCGCAAAGGGACCCCGGGGAAGGATCCTAGATAAGCCTATGATTAGCTTGCTTCGGGGCGTTCCACGCCCCGCACCATGCTGAGATCCAGCCTAAGGGGCTCGCTAATCCGGATTCGTAGCCCCCCCAAATAAGGTAGGTAGATCTGTATGTGGCGTTGCTTTTGCATCATCTTTATATGATCCCAGACGCTTGCTCTATGCTCGCTGTCTATGCTGCAACTCAAGTTACTTCAGTTATTTCTAGGTCTGATTTCGCACTCTGGCCGAGTCGGACCCTTGCTTCTCGCTGTCAGGCACCGTTTTGAAGCCATATCCACCTTTTTCCCGCCTCCCTCTCCGGTCTCCGTACTTCTCGTCGAATTTCCGAATAGCACTAAGCGAGCCCATATCCTCGCTTACGCTGGCGCTGATCTCCTCCATTGCTCGCGTGAAATGTCGTAGATGGAGCGTGCGCTTCTTGGGGTATTCGTACTTTTCGCCGTCCGTGGCGCCCTTGTTGTGGGAGGCAGCCGTATCAAACTCTTCTCGTACGCATGCGAGAGCTGCTGCGACTGCGAGATTCTTGAGATCGGACCCGGAGTAGAAAGGTGTCTGTGAGGCGAGCTGTGAGAATGAGACTTCGGGATCCAGCATCTCCTCTTTGAGGTGTATCTTCAATATGGCTTCGCGATCTTTCTCTTGCGGCAGATCCACAAGTAGCCGTCGAGGCAGCCGTCGCAGGGAAGCTTCGTCCAAGTCAAAGGGTCTGTTGGTGGCTACCATAATGAATGCGGACATCTCATTCATGCCGTCCCATTCCCGCAGGAATTGGTTGATGAGCTCGCGGTGGCTCGTGCGATTGCTGCCGCCACTTCGCGCACCGAGAATCGCGTCTGCTTCATCGATGAAAACGATGCACGGGGTGAGCTTCTTGGCAAGGCTGAAGATGGCTTTCACGTTTTTTTCGCCTTCGCCAACGTACATATCGTAAACATCTATGAACAGTCAGCGGTAGCAAGAACGATTAAGTCATGGGGGAAATTACCAGAGCCGCTCACTTCGAGCACTGTAGCGCCGCTCTCTTTAGCTACAGCTCTTGCAAGAAGTGTCTTACCAGTACCTGGCGGACCGTAGAGCAACAGACCTGGGATCTTGTCTGTAGCAAGTACGCCGTATGTAAATGCATCTGGCCGTACGAGAGATAGCGAAGTCAACGTCTTCAGTGCGTCAATTGTTTGTGGAGGAGCCTGCACATCAGCAAAAGTCGTCCTTATATCATCTGGGTTCACGACGCCATTAAGCAATTTCTTCTCGTGATCGTTGCAGTTTTTGCGGAGTTTCCTCATCCGCTCCTTCGTACTCTCGCCGGTGTCAACATTCAGGAATACTTTGTTCACTTTCTTTCTCTGCTCCTTTTCGGCCATAATCCAGTCTCTCTTCGCATTGTCGCTCAGCTCAATGAGGTTCAACGCCCTGTCAACGTGCCCGCTGTGCATCTCTGCGGAGTCCTCGAGTAGACCCAAAGCAGTTGTCACGATCCTGCTGATCCGCTCAATTGGCCATACAGATTCATCCAAACCTGAGAGAAACGTTGTTTTGGAATCTATATACAAATCCCCAGCGGTGACAATGGGAGCAACTTGAGCAAGATTCGGTGCTGTACGGCGTAGCATATCTCGAATGTGGCGAATATTGATATCCTTGGTTTTCCGTTCGTGCAGCTCAGGATAAGTGAAAGGCCGCGAGGGCCTAGTATGGATAGGAGTTATGATAGTCCTTGTCGGCCCTTCGCTAGGCTGATTTTGCAAGTCATTGGCTGCAGACCAGGTAAGAGATGGCACAACATCTTTGGATGAAGCGGCCCCAACGATGAGGGCACTCTGGCCATCTTTCCGTCGCAGGTCCACAACCTCATGCAGTTTGTCAAGGAATCTGCCACCGTTTACCGTTGTATTGATTTGCGGATAGTCTTGAACAAAGACTATGAGCCCTTCAGATCCGTGCTCGGTAGTATCAGGCGACGATGATTCTTCAGCATTGGCTGCTGGAGCCGGCACCGTGGCATCGTCTCCAAGCGATTTTGCGGACCCAGAGACATCTGCTCCTGTCGTGCTGGAAGTCTTCGTTGCTCTCTTAATCCCAGGTGCATTCAGGAGAGTTTCGACTAAAAGACCTAATTTCAACTCTGGTGTCATATCCTTAGCTTGCGAGCCATTTTGCATTACGAACGGTTTGCCTTTCGGAGGAGATCCACCAGGCGGCACGAGGAACTTGAAAACGTCTTGGAGATCACCACTGAAAGACGCACCACCAACGACTGCATAACCGCCAGCTCGACCTCGTCCGGTAGGCCTAGGAAACATTTGGCTGCTTTCTGCACTGTCCTCATCTGGCTCCTCGTTCTCATCCTCCTCAGCAACATCGCTGGTAGCTTGTCGGCGGCGTGCTGCGGCCACCAGTGGGGCGTCATATCCCAAAGAGCTAAGTGTATTGGCCTGGAAATCGGGTGACTCATCCATATAGTCACCACCTATCTCGGCAATATCTTGAGGGCTGAGCACCAGGAAATCTGTGCCGAATTCGGCCGCGAGAGCACGGATATAGCCCTCTAACAGCAATCCAGTTCCATCCTTGGGACAGAACAGCACTGGGTGGGGCTTCAGGGATGCAGCCACTTCTGCGCGCTGCCATGAGGGGACTTGCAGTCCAGCTGAGACGACAGACCGTATCTCGTCCAAATTATGCTTGTCGTAGACGTGCCAATCTTCCGGGGAACGAGAAGCTTCATGTAAGGCGTCTTTGGACTGACTGGGGTTCAAATCATCAACGCTCGACGATCCATTATTGGCAGAGCCTGGTAGCAACTCTGATATAGAGTCAGTGGAATTCTGTCGATCCACCCCGCCGTGCGGTGGGAACAGATTTGCAGTAAATGGGGCAGGGTCTGCCCTCAACGTCACATTCCTGTCGAGGAACCACGGCGGTATATGCACAGGAGGCAAGTCTTTCACTCTCTTGACGTTCCTCCCAGCTCTTCGCGCAGCCGAGCCATAATTACTCCTATCCTTCGGCCTTGGAGGTGTCTCGGGCCCAGTCTCTGGATTGTACAACAGCCCCTCGGCCTCAAAATGCTGCTGGTGCGGTCTCGCTATCTCCGGAGGCTGCTCATTGACAGTATTCCATGCGGTCTCCGCAGGATCATCTTCGTGTCGCTCAACTGGGGAAGTGTGGAACGTGGTCTTCGCAGGGGGGAGGCGGCCACCGGCCACAAAACGGCAAGACTGAGGATGCGTGTGACTAGAGACTGCCCGCAGTACTTTCCACGCTGGGATATGCATCAAGATACGCCGGTAGATGTCGCGGAAACAGGCGCTTGTGATGTTTTGTTAAGCTCACACGGCTCACTAGGAGATGTGGAAGATACAAGGGCGGAACATTATCTCCGATAGCGCCGAGTGCCAAGCCTTTTCAACCTCATCTCATGTTTTTCGCCTGTCATGCTCAAGTTACTTGTCTGACACCAAGGTAGACAGCTAAGGCTGCGTATTCTCGTTTCTTGAAAGCCTGATGTTTTATTCCCCTAACTCGCTGCTTCCCAGCTAATCGTGTCTTTCACTTCCTGCTCTCCAGATACATTCTCTCCTCTCCACACTATGTTGGCGACAAAGCCAACATCGACACTCGATTCGTATAGTAAATGGGCCCTGGACTAGCCAAAACGCCCTGCAACCCATTTATCCGATCTCCGTTCTTGACCAAACGTGCCCTCATCAAGCATAAGTACCTAGCACATCTCGGAGTCAGCATTACTTCGACAGGCGAGGCTTTCGGTAAGAAGACATATCTAGGGGTACCTTGGGGGTAAGATCGCAGGGTCTTGCTCCAAGAAACAGGTCTTGAAGCCCGGGAAGGTTGTCAATTGGGACAGTGCCTTACCTTACAATGCTTTCGGTATCAAGATTGATGCTCATTTCAACTGCGAGCCTCCTTAATCCAGTGATTTGACCCAGCTGCTGCGCCCAGTATTTCATTTCGCCCTCACCACACCATGCTCCGTCTATCACTAGCCTTAGGCTCCTAAGCGGTATCTCTTGCGCAAGTTTCTGGCAGAGCAAGCTGTAATTGCCATGGAAATAAGGCAGCCTGAGACAATTCGAAATTAGTATTACTTATTGACGACAAGAAGCTTGGGTAAACAAGACATGTCTCGGAGGTAGTGCTACGCTAAGAACCTCCAAATCATGTCTTGCAACCAGAAAGGACATTAGATAGGGAAGCAGACTCGGAAAAGACTCTTACCAACGAAAAAAGGGTTGGTCGATATTAGGGCCGATCTTGAGGCTGATGTGACGGATGAGTCTCCGAATGTGGATGGGTCGATCGGAGATGAAGTAAAGACAATTACAGACCGACTCGTCAGCCTTATCCGTGTCGATGAAATCAAAGGTATTCTGCTCATAGAGGACTCTCAAAGCTTCAGCGTAGACCCTACGGCAGGTGAGGAGAAGGACGAGATTCGGTAATTCGGTGATGGAGGGGTCGATGCAATAGGAGACTGTTATTCCATCGGTGTACTTGTTTGAAAGTGGGAAGCGTGTTCGGGTGGACCGATGACTCCAGGCACTAGAAGTGGGGTCGCGTGTGTTGATAGGACTGTGTAGATCACCTAGTTCTGTGGTCCAAAATGGTGCGGTTGTGGTGATTTTGACCTGGTCGCGGACTAGAGCGTGGCGGTAGATGTTGTCCCTTAGCTCCCTAGGGAGTCTCATCAAATCAAACATAATTGATGTAGGAAATTGATGTTTACTTAATGCTCTAGCAGCGAGGTTTTCTTTTGTAGCAGAGCTCTGATAAACTTTCAGAGAGAGACTCTGGCTCCGGCAGTTTCTTGATGCCAAGAACAAGGTCGAGGGGACGGGTAAGAGCGAGGGCCACAACGTTGTTCTTGCATAGAAATACTGAAAAAGAGAAGAAGGAGTTCGTATGTATCGAACAGGCGTTACAAAGGTCATAGCGCGAGTATCACCAAGATCTACCTTACTTTTACTTCGTCACAACCAACCACAGTATCTGTCATATGTATCAGGTGAATTACAACTATTTTAGGGTGGTATCTTTGATAACATAATAATTTAACAACACTACTGATGCTGGGTCATGCAGGCGTAAACCGTTTCTCACCAATACGACACAAGTCATACCGCTATTGCTAAAAAAGGCAGGGTCTTCGACCGCAGTACATGAACATACCAAGTCCACCTCCTCCCAGTCTCTCGTTATGAGGTCTAGATTGAGGATGTGGCTAACATCAAGAGAACATGTGGATAGAATATCGGACCTCTTCTGGTCTTGGTATCTTCATACCAGCCTTGCCCCCACCAGCCACCATCTTCGGTCCCAAATGCTGTGCATATTCGATAACGTTTGGTACAAATTTGAATGATCTGAACCTGACGTCCAATTTCTCCAAGCCACAGATTTTGACCAATCTGGGTAACCCAACGAGACATACAGCCACGCTCGACCCTTTCCCCATCTGCCAGAAGCTTCAGTGTCCTAATCTTCATCTCTGTATTTTATGATATTGCACAGAAGCTCCAATTAGTAAGAGGCAGCGTATTTTCACGCCGGTACGGGATAGCCTTCGCGCAGGAGAAGACTAAGATGACGGATATCGTTTAACACAGCTGGAGGTCGGTCGCCTAGAAATGCTCTACAATTCCAGACTGAACCATATCGGTTCTCGGCGTCGATGAAATTGAGTGTGTTCTGTTGGTGGAATACCTCCTTAGCTGAGGAATAAAGCTGGCGGCGAGTGAGAAGGAGTGAAAGCGCTGGTATGTCAGCACACGTGGCTATGTCGATGCAGTAGGATCCGGATGTTAGATTGTCTAGATTGTCTGTTCCAAATTGTCGTGTGGGTCGGCCCTTCGGCCTTGTACGACCTCTAATTGAGCAAATTGAGCTTTTCGTAAATTTGCTCCGTTCGCGGACTAGTAGAATTTGATAGACAATATTTCTTAGCTCTCTGGGAAGCCTCATGAGGTCGCCCATTTTCGACCCCTGAACCTTTGGTGTGTGTCAATCCAGTGTTGTAGGCTTTGGGTATACATCGACCAGGACAGGACTGTCAAGAAAGGTAATCTGTAAGGCCTGAATGTTGTGGTCTGGTATCGGAGTGGAAGTAGAAAGAAGTTGAGACTTTTGCAGTAGTGTCACCGACATTAGAGAAAGCCCATGGATATCATGGTTCACTAACACAAATGAAGTGTTACTCGAGCGTCGGAATTGTCACGCGAACGACTGGGTCGTGACCCACTCAACGTGCTAAGGATAGGTGTAACTTCTTTGTCAGGTGGGACTCACAGTGGTTTCACCATCGCCACCTGTGTGACTCATCATACTGATAAAAAGCTGCTCTATACTCCATCCTCCTTCCTTCCTCCATATACCTCACTCGAACCAGCTGCAGATAGCATAGTTAACACATCCAAACTCATTATGTCATCTAGTCAACAAGATAGGGGCACTATCCCAGCGTATCGCTGCGGTAATCACTGGCACTTCAAGCCTTACAAGTCCTCCAGGCGTAGCCATCTTTACCCCTGGTATCTCCGGCCCGCTGTAAGCTCTCAGTCCCATACTGAATCGTACATCTCTAATAAAGTAGGAACCCTTCAACCGCGGTCCTATCCCAGATGACGCTCCCGCCGATGGTAGCGAACAGGTCTATATCCGCGACCGCGAAGATACCCAGCTATACAAGATTGATGAATGGTTGGACAGCGGTTTCTGCAGCCTGAAGACCCAGGAAGGCAAGGTGTTAGAGTGTCAGACAAAGTACGGGACGGAGGATCAGCTGTATATGCGTGAGGACCTACGTTTCCCTCCTCAGTACCGACATTCAGCTTCGCAATCTGGCCGTGATGAGAAGCGGAGATAGGAGCAGATGGGTGTCAAGCCAGGATCGAAGATATTCATTGGTGGCGGTCTGCATGATTTAGTCCAGGTCTTTCATAGCTATGCCTGCAATCTTAGGCCAATGGAAGCCTTTCTCCCTTGACTACTGAGTGTTTTCCCCCACTCTCCGAGACCGTTCCGCTCACGTGCCGCATCATCACTCTTCACTTCCTTGATGATCAGGCCGACATAAACGTTTTGCTAAAGAAACCTCTGTCCAATTCCCGTATCGCACTGGGTTCTGAGCCCGCAGCTCCTCCAATCATCCTCTGGGCTCTCAATAAATCCAGAAGCTCAAATGATCTCTCAGTAGAAGTATTCCAGCAACTATGTATCTCGACCTCTAGCTTTAGCAAGCCACTTATCTTGGCCAATTGTTTGGACCAAGAATCCAGGCAGTCGTCGCGGGAGTAGTTTACGTCGATATGCAGCTTCAATGTTTTGAGGTTCATGTTTTCGCCGGTTAACTGGAAGAGCGATTCGAAGGTTGTGGAAAATTCAACGGCCGGTTCAGGCCCCTGAAGATCACTGCCAAGCGGAAGGTGAGGGTGGCGAAATCAGGTCAGAGAAAACTGTGGTCGATCCTGTAGGCCAAGTTGATTCGTGCGGCCACAGGCGTGTCACGAAGTCGAAAGTATTGTGCTCATAGAAGATCTGAGAGGCTTCAATACAGATCTGACGGCAGGCGAGGAATATTGATAGGGTCGGCATGTCAATTATCAGCCAAAGGATTAACACCGTAAGATGCTAATACCAAACAGGGTCTCGTAGCCGGATAAAGAAGCTGTGTGCTTGTTCGTGTCGGGCGAGTAGGCTTGCCTTGCGCTAATGTGTTAGAAGTACCGGACTAACCACGATTTGAACACGTACTCGATGATAGTACGCTCATTCCGATCTTGAAAACTCCACGAACCAACCTATAGCGGTAGAATTTATCCCGTAACTCACGAGGTAGCTTCATGAGGTCGCCCATGCTGGAGAGCCGAGGGGTGTGTGTACGGATGAGAGACAGATCTCGATAGGTTCGGAGGATATCCAATGCCTGGGGCTATACCCAATATCTGCCAAGTTATTCGCCGTGACCAGAAGATAATCGGAAGATCAGGTAATATAGAGTGTGTTTAGTATGGAGGAGAAGAAGAGGTCGAAATGGTTGACCAGGCGTGTCCTGTCCGCAATTTAAAAGAGACTCAGTGGTTCGCTGCGATCAGAACTATCGGCCTCGCGGGATTCTGGATAACTCAACATCGATAACGTCTACGATCAAATATTTGGTAACAAACTTGTAGTAAAATGGCCAAAATAGACTTCTTTCAGCAATTTAATGATCGTAAAGTTCCTACTCGCAGACTCAAAGAGGATTGAAGTTGAAGGTCTGAAATAAATAGTGCCAGCTTGTAATTTCAATGTTGGACCCGTAAGATTTTGGCTTCTCAGATAGGGCTAGCGGTCCTGTTAGGGTCAGCATTCTCTGTAATGTAGGACCCCAGACTTGATCTAACCCTATCCAGGGTCGTTGGCGCCCAGCCCTGGCTTGGCAGATTTCACAGAGCGACATCCGATTCTCGATCTTTCATCAACCAGAACAAGTTGAGGTTGTGCAATGTTGTCCTCTTATATATGCTGAGATAGCCCGTTCTTGCCTCAGTTCGACGTTATATTGTGCTTTAGCCTCTTGCATTGGCATCCGAGATTGCCATCGGCGCTGAAACCAAGTCTAGCTCTTGATTTAACCCATGAACACTAGGACTTATAGGGTTTTTGGACCAGACAAAGACTCAAAAATGGCTTTCAAGGACGCATTACTCCGTCTCGAAGTAAGATGGTAACACTCTTGTGATTCATTGGTATTTTTGGCAATAATAGCGGAGAGTAGAAGCTGCTAAGAAGAAGTACGTGAGCTTAGCTAAGAGATCACGATGGTGAACCAGATATTGAACAATATAGAGAGCAAGATTTGTTACGGGTCAAGGTATTGCAAGGTATTCGATTATGGTATCCCCGATCACGCCAGCATCTACTTTTTCTCCGAATGAGAATCGCCTCCTGATAGCAGCTTGCATTGGCAAATGCATGATCTCATGTCGTAATAAGTGACACTAGGCTATCTATCCTATCGTCCTTGCCTTTCAGCCCCCATTGTGCACCTCTCTCCAATAATGCCCGATGCCATGAAAGCGTTTCACTCACAACACCCCGTACTGCAAGTGATGGCATAATACCGATAGTATCTTGTGTCATGACATTAGTACAAGATAGCTATGGGGCCGTTGGAAATCTCCCCCCCCCCCCCAAAATCAGACGAGCATGTTACGGTCACGGTTGAGTCCATCTTATCTCCACATCACCATCGCACTCCTCAGGCCCTTCATGAACTCACTTGAGTCTTCCGCATTGCAGCAAGTACCCAGATAGATAACCAGCTGATTCAAGTTCTTGATTCTCACAAGCAAGTCCTTCCAATCTGTGTGACTTCCCTCATCAAAGGCATGCAATCCGTAAGGGGGCTCGGACATGGTGTCCAAGTTCCCAGAATGTGCGGCCGTAGACTTTGCAGGGTCATACGATCGCAGATCCGCGTACACAGTGACTCCCAGTCTTTGAACGGGATACTGCTCATAAAGAGGGCAGCATTAAGCGAGCCAAACCCAATACTAAGGTGTCGAATCTCCTCGAGAGCACACTGCTGCCGATCTCGAAGGAATGCATTGCAATCCTAGTTGATTCGTAACTGTCTCCTCTCAATGCAAAGTCAAAGATTTTGCCTCGATAGAAAACCGACGCAGCCTCTTTGTAGATCTAAACGTTGGCGAGGAAGATATTAAGAAGTGGAGGATCTATTACGCCATCCGATATACGGTAGGTCTCCCAGAAGTGACGGCCAGTAAGGTCTTTGAGTAATCCCGGATGAACCTGTCGAACCCGATTTCTTGGTGTGCGCCGGCTTCGTCGCAGTCTCGCCTGAATACAGACGCACAATACATCCTTGCTGCTGGCTTCTATCTCATCATCGATACAAACCTCGCGAATATTGTTGGTGGCATCCGCTGAGTGCTGTAGTAACAGCAGTGTGGTGGTAATCTTAATGTGGTCGCGGACTACCATATGCCCGTAAATTCTGTCTCGCAGCATTATCCGCAGCTCTCGCGGTAGCTTCATGAGCTCGAACGTCATCACGGGTTTGAGGTCTTCCCTCGCCGAATGAGACATGTCGACTACTTCTAACGTTGACATTGATTGTAAAAAAGCTGGGAAAGGAGCTTCGTGGCGTTGTGTATAGGCCACTTGGAGTCTGAAGGAGAAAGCTGAGACTTTAATATGGAAAGATATGGTCTCGAAGGATTGTGCGCGCTGAAGAGTGATATGATCAAGATTCGAAATTGAGAAGTTCGTAGATGACGCCTCGAGCGCGTGTTGTAACACAGGAAATTTTGAAGTGAACGCTCAAGGACTGGTGTAGTTCGAAGCATTTTCTGCCATGAAAATGCTTTTTCGTGGACATTTATTCACTCCACGCTTGTTGTTATGAACCTCAATGGCTAGAGTCTGCGGAGAGACTACTTAGGATGTTTTGGACGGCTGGAACATTCTTAAAGCATGCTATTGTTCTCAGTCTTGTGCCATTCATTGTATTGCGCTTGCTACTCCCAGTAAACCTCGAGCTCCGTATCAGAAGGTCGTAGGAGCCATTTTTTCCTTCTCTTCCTTGCTCACATCATTCATAGCAGTGAGACTCATGATCGACCCTTTCGGGGAACCCCTCTTCCCAATCAGGATGGATTGTTCACGTGGTCCCTGCCCATTCGCTTAATTCATGTGCATGGCACGTCTAAAGCAGCTTCCCTCAGTCTTTCACGTTTCCCACTCCTAGAACTACTTCTATCCAAGTTTTCTGCAGGCCCGTGGTAGTTTTGAGTTGGTCAATCCATTGGTGGCAGGAGTACCAGCCACAAAAAGGGCCAGTATAGTGCTCCAGATCCCCCCCAAGCGCTTTTAGTATGTAGAGCTAGTGCAGAGACATTTGGGTGCTTATGATTTGGACACAAATTCTCCCAATTACAGGGGGGTATCATCTCGCCTAGGAACCCACGGGGATTGTTCTCAAGCTCGAGAGCGATATGGCGAATGGCACTCAGGGCCTGTTGCAGTCGACCTTTGAGCATATGCTCACTGAAACACTTTCACGCGCTGGGCGGCCAAACACAAATGTGTTTTTCGAATAGAATATCGGCCATGCTTTGGAATAGATGATATGATCCGCGAAAGATAGGTTGAGGAAGGGCTTCTTGGACGACGAGACGTTACTGGAGATATGAAAGGTCTCGAGTTTATGAGCTTTATACGGACAACGCGAAAAACATTTCGTAAGGGCTTTGTCATTGTATCTTGCTGAAATCGTAGATCTTATCGCGCAATTTTCTGGGCAGTGCCTTGCCGTTGAACATTGTGAGAGGATGGATGGCAAGCTTATGCTGTCAAGGTACGAGAGTAATATGATGGGTCTGATGTTGTGTTTGAGATTGAAGAAGCAAGGGGCGTATGGGTTTACTCTAGATTGTGTTACAACGTAAATCTGTGTCACAATACATGAGAAAGTAGTAGACCACGCGCTCGTGATCAACAGCTGAATTCGGACAAAGTATCTTATGATCGTTCAAGCACAACGTGCCCCGAGACATTAGTCTAGTACTCGGAGATTGTCAACTGGACAGTGGACACTGATCAAGTCTCTAGCTTCATCAATTTCCTCGTTGTACTGCTGTCATTTATAGCATGGACGAACTGAGGAAGAACAAAATGTCTTCAGGATCTTGCAAGCATTCCCTTCGCAGCGATATTGGACTATCCGCCCAACCTTGGTAGCTGAACATCCCACTGAGTTTCTCTGCTCACAATATACCCATTCCTTGCCCAATTTTCCCTATCGACATCCCCAACACGATCCCCCAACGACACAACCCAAGGACTGGACATTGCGGGCGAACCCATTTGGCAGTAGCCGAACAGTGTCGCATTGATTCCTTTTCCGTCTCTGTCCTCCAACATGTTGAGCACGAGCGGACTCAGGCGCTTGATTAGAGCCTGATCGTCACAGGAATCCTGCTCGCCCCAGTCCCAAAGTACCAAATCTTTCAGACCTTTGATGTGGTAGAGTTCTTCCATCCACAACGGGTGCGACAATCCAAAGACCTCCATGTCAAGATCCTCCCAGGGAGCATTGGTTCGAATCGTCAAGGACTTAAGTGATAGTTCTGAGCCAAGTTGATGGCAGAGATGCTGCCAATCTTCAAACCTATCGAAGCTAAATCGGCTGTTTTCGTAGAGCTCGCCTTTAACTAGATCCAGCGATATCTTATGCATCACCTTGAGAGCCTCTAGTCTCCGAGTCTTCAGGAAAACTCGACAGATCTCGATCGAGCTTTTTTCGAGACATGGGCAGCGAAAGGCGAAGGTGTTTTGCGAATAGAAGATTGGCCAGGTCTCGGAGTATGTTTGGCGATCAGCAAGGAAGATGTTCAGCAACGGTGCCTCGAAAAACACGGGATAGTAAGCAAGGATGAATGTCTTCCTAGCGCATATTGTCTTCACGCCTATTCTGGCGACGACTCCGGTCCAAGTAGCCTCAGGGTCGGAATGATGTGAGGGCTCAAGTTCCCGTGCGATGATGGTGAGATCTCCTCGCATCAGCATCAATTCGTAGATCTTATCGCGTAGCTCTCTCGGAAGTTTCTTGAGAGGGAACACTGAGCCATCCTCATCTGAGGCATCACTCTATCAAAAGTCATCAAAATGGGTGGACGAGAGACAAAATTTGGATGACACGTACCGACTCCTCTGCCAGTGGAATCCCAATTCCCAACGCTGACATCCGGCTCTGGCTCTTGCTCTTCCGCATGATTTTTTTCCAGTCTAAGCCGAACAGTCAAATTTTGAAGACGTGGCTGTTGGAATCTTACTTACCAGCTGTGCGAGCAGCCCAAATCGATTACTAAGTTGTATGTGTGATGGAGATGTATGGTCGAGCTTTGGAACACAATATGAGGGGAACAACAAGACGTGTTACAAGCCGAGGCTTCCCGCAAGCGACCGAATTATAAAGTTGAGTTACACAGTTAGATATCACGTGTCCACCAGGTAATGCTTTGGAATTTCTCGATAATTCACCGTCATTATTGTTCCAATCGCTGACGAGTTTGCGGTCTCGCATAAATATCAAGTCTGTAGGATTCCGAGGGGGTTCTTTGCGCTTGTCGAGAGGTCATTTCATGACTGCCGTCTGAACGCAAATACATCATATCGCCTTCGCTCTTCCGTATTTTCATAAGCCTTGCGTTTGAGGACTGCGTCCACAGAGGCCAATGGGAATCCATCCTCCATCATCCGAGCTCTCAAATGGTTCACCAATAGCAAGTTCTCCTTGAGGGTGTGGTCATTAGAAGTTTGAGCTTCCAGGTGCCGCAGGCCATGTATTTGGAACAGGCCTTCGCCCCAGGCAGACGCGATTTTTCAGTCGTCACAGCTGTCTTCCCCAACAATGTCACAGAAATCACCATTAATATGAAGTGGCAGTCTTTCCAGCTTCACGTATCTGCTAAGCTCGTCGCATAGATTGTTCCAGATACCATAGTCTATGTGCTCCCAGACAGCATCGAAGGGGCAACGCCCAATCTTCAATTGAATATCTTGGATATACTGTAACATCCGATGAGGACGATCGTAGAAGAAGGCTAAGCATGCCGAGACTGTTGATGGAGAGCTCAGTCGACTCAGAGTTCCTGTGAAGGCGAGAGCGTTTCTTTTATAGAAGCTACAGAGCGTTCGGTATAGACCTGGCGATTCTCAAGGAACAGATTCAAATTTAGAGTTGGGAACTCTACTTTGCGCTGAAGATGTTAGGAATGAGCTTTGCGTCTCCAATTACCTATGCGGTTTTCCCACCGCAAACGAACGCAGTTTTCGGAATCTTTTGAGCAAGAGAGGAATGATGTCGATTCTCCCTTGTACGAGAGCATAGTCAAAAATTTGGTCGCGAAGCTCCCGGGGTAGTGTCACGAAGTTGGCCATAATCGATAGCTTTAATGCCGCTGATTTTCTCGTAGGGATAGCCAAAGTCCTTGAGAGAAGGTGGCCGACAATACAAGACAGCGCAGGTAACGAGTCGGATCATCATCGGGTACAAAAGAGAACAAGGTGATGGAAAATAACTGAAAGATGTATGAAATTTCCAGGGATGAGTTCTTCGGAGAAGTTTATCACGTTGAGCGGCATCGGACGGAAATCACTTCTGTTGCCTATACCTTTGGCTGTTATTGGACAGGGGCAGAGCTTGCTTTACAAACGAACGAAGAAAGTCCATAAGGCCACCAATTAGGCCTGAAGACTGCCTACATTCGCTCAGAATCAGCGAATGAAACGGAATCGAAGTCTGAATCCAGGTAGTGACTGCGCCATTGGTAAGGTAGGCAACCGTAGAGAGGGAGCGTTTATCCCATCGAGGCCATCCACTGATACTCGTAGAGGGTTCATTTATAGGGCTGACTCCCGCCGCCAAGCCAAACGAACCCCATTATCACCAGTGGATGGGATAGCCCTAACCCTTCATATACGTCATTGTTTGGATGTGATACCTGTATGTTTCGTTCCCCATGCGGAACAGAGCTATCATGCTTAGACTTTAGAACCATTAATTGATACCAGACCTCGAAATAGCCAACATGTCGTCCAAATCCCAGCAGCAACATGGAAAGCAGGAGGACAAAGAAGAATCGCTAAATACACTCCTCGATGAGGACCAAAGAGGGGAACTCACGCTCCTCATTGCCAGCATCGCAGCTGCAATGCGCAAGACCATCACCTCGAGCTTTGACGCCAATGTCAGTCCTATGCATTCAACTAATTTAGTGAGAAGAGCTGACAACCGCAGGCCGGTATGTCTCAAGACCTCGTGCAAGAGCTCACCTCCTCCGAAGATGATAAGATTATGAACGCAAACATCGACCCCAGCACAGCAGATGTAACAAAGATGGACGCCGAGAAAAAGCTGAAGGAGCAGCGGGAGAAAGAACTGAGCGCGCCAGCAATGAAAGAGCTCAAACAGGCTTCCCTGAAGTTCTTCGACCAATGGCGGACAAGGATGATCGTACGAGTGGGAGAGGTGGTCAATTCCAAAGAAGAGGCCTCGTCGCAAATGAAAAAGGCCAACCCTCCAGATTCGACAATCCATGCTCCTCCAGATACCAAGGTTGATCCCTCAGAATCAACCAAGTCTGATAATTCTGCCGAAGCAGCCTTGTCGAAGTTCTACCCACCAATTGATACCCCACTTTCCTCGCTGGACGAGAAGTCGAAGATTTTGATAATCCACTCTATGCTCTTGATTCTACTGTCGCTCGAACACTACATCGCGCCATCCCGTGTCCTACTTCTTTACCTAACGTCATCTCTCAAGCTACCGCTCAAAGTTCTGACCGAAGATGAAGAAAAGATGGCGAAAGGTCTTCTCGAAGCCGCAAAGCATATGTCAGGCGTGGAGGAAACAAAGAAAAAGGCTGAAGAGAACAAGGACTCAAGAAAGTGGAAAGTGGGCCTGGCTTCGGTTGCTGGTGCTGCTCTCATAGGCGTTACAGGAGGTCTGGCTGCGCCTTTGGTTGCTGCTGGCGTAGGGAGTGTGATGGGCGGCCTTGGGCTAGGAGCCACAGCTGCGGCAGGATATCTGGGATCAGTGGCCGGTAGCACGGTCTTGGTCGGTGGGTTGTTTGGGGCATACGGTGGGCGTATGACAGGGCAAATGATGGACAACTACGCCAGGGAGGTGGAGGACTTTGCATTTTTGCCTGTTCGAAAGGACGGCAAAGACATTGATGTGGAAGAAGAGGAGAAAAAAGAAGATGATATTGCCAAGAAGTCAGAAAACGTGGAGAAGACATTGACAACGGAGAGCGGTGTACAGCAGCCGCAAGATGGAAAGTCAGTCACGAAACCGCAAGCTGCCAAGACTCCGGAGCACCACAAGAAGGAAAGCAAAGAAGAGAAGGAGGGCGTTGAAGATCCTGCGCACCGCCGTCTGCGGGTCACAATTGGCATTACAGGCTGGCTGACCTCGAAGTCGGAAGTCGTTACTCCATGGCGCGTAATCGGCCATGGTAGCGAGATTTTCGCTTTACGCTTCGAACTTGAAGCTCTAATGAACCTCGGCAATAGCATGACCGCCATGGTATCTTCTGCGGCATGGGGCTACGCTAAGAGCGAGATGATCAAGCGGACAATCTTTGCGGAGCTGATGAGCGCCATGTGGCCCGTAGCGCTGCTGCAAGTGGCGAGGGTAGTGGACAATCCATTCTCCATAGCTCGAAGCCGGGCCGAGAAGGCAGGCGAGGTGCTTGCGGATGCTCTCATCAATAAAGCGCAGGGCGAGCGGCCCGTGACATTGATTGGGTACTCTCTTGGTGCCAGAGTCATTTACGCATGCCTCATGTCGCTCGCCAAACGACGAGCCTTCGGCCTCATCGAAAGCGTCGTCCTAATAGGTGCACCAACACCCAGCACCACCAGCGACTGGCGCGTCATGCGTTCCGTCGTAGCGGGTAGGCTCGTAAATGTGTACAGCGAGAACGACTACGTTTTAGGCTTCCTATACCGCACAAGCAGCATCCAGTACGGTGTCGCCGGCCTCCAAAAGATCGAAGGTATTCCCAGCGTCGAGAACGTTGACGTCAGCGAGACGGTGAGCGGACATCTCAGATACCGCTATCTCGTCGGCAGTATCCTCAAGAAAATCGGTTTCGAGGACATCGAGATGGAAGCCCTCGTCAAAGAAGAAGAGGCCCTCAAGAAAATGGACGAGGAAGAAGCAAAGAAGAAATACGCCAACAAAGCCAAAGAAGAGGGCAAGCAAATCCTCAAAGACAACCCACTCGGCTACGGCAAAGAGGACGGGCCTAAGAGCGAAAAGCAGCAACAAGAAGAAAAAGAAGCCGCCGAAGCCGAGGCCACAAAAATGGAAAAGGAAGTCCAAGAGAAGACTTCAAAAGGCATGTTAGTATCCGCATGGGGCTACCTGCCCACGAGGCTGCGCGGCGATAAAGGCGTTGGTAAGGCTGAGGGACAGGCGGCTAAGAAAGCGGAGAGTGTTGATGCGCCCAAGGGGGATGTGAAGAGGGAGAGTGGAGGGGGTTGGGCGAGTGGATTGACGGGTGGGTTCATGGGTGGCGCTGGGGATGCGGCGGGGGTCGCAAAGAAGGGCAGTAAAGAGGGCTTGAATAAAGCGCAGGGTTGGGCGGGGAGTTTGACGGGGGGGTATTTGGGTGGGAGTAAGTAGGGAGGGATGGCTTGGACATGATCTTGTTCTTGCTGGGTTTCTTATGAGTCATGAGATAATGATAGAGCACATACATGACTACTTTCCGTTTCGATAGCGTTGAAGTCTGGTGATTTGCCAGTCTCAGGTACAGTTCCTTACGCTTGTTGCCTATGCAGCTGATGAGTCAAATGAGCTCTGAAGCATATCTCTCGTTTCTGAAAATGAATAGCAAAACATATGACGCAGATAAATACTTGTGAAGGAGAAGAGCAGCTTGATTACTCATTGAAGGCTACACCGTTGAAGAGCCGCTCGAGAAGGAGATACTACTATTCGCAGTCATTCCTTCCTAACCATGAGTTTTAAGGCACCTCTAGGGAATCTTCACTTGATAGTCGATCTTTGGACATCTTACCATTTAACCTTCACCCTTAAGGAGCAACGTTGGCTCCAATATCTGCGCAGTGTTCTTATCGTTGCTGTACATAAAGTTTGTTTATCCTTCACGGCATATCTCCCAACGTGTCCCTCATTCCCCTAATTCAATCGCCTTGCTTTCTCGCCAATACAAATATCTGCTCTGCTAAATTCGGTACAAGGTCGTGAAAAGTGACACAAAGCAGTCACAGTGCAAGCTTTTACGCTGTGATTGGATACTTCATGACACACCGCACAGTACCCTTCATTGACACTGCTATGCCTGGAGTCATCACACACTCCCGTCTCCTGTACGAGTACATTACTTTCCCTCCTTCCCTCCCTTTCTTTTATATACATCCTCCACCTCTCACGAGATTGAAATTGCAACCACAAGCACCCAACAGAAATTCTCAGCAAGAAATCCGAAAAAAGAGAACCACCATGTCCACCACCCCAGTCTCCAACTTCCTCCCACTCACATCTGACACCTCCAACTCTTCCGTCAGCCCAGCGGACGTCAAACTTCCAATGGAGACTACCACATCCCCGTCGCCAGTCACAAAATACATCCCCCTCACCTCCTCTACAAACAATACTTCCGCACCCCCCAACACCGGCCCCTTTCCCATTCCAGCCCAAGACAAAGAACTTTCATCCTTGTATCAAAAGATCCGCCGACTCATCTTCGCAGCCGGCCTACACCCCGACACCCGCAATACAGTAATGGGTATCCTCGAAGAAGTCTTCGAGGCCAAGGTGCTGAATGAGTACCCTCGCGACGTTATACTTGTGTGTGTTATTTTGTGTACGTGTCGTATGACGGGTTCGCCGCTGACGTTGAGGGAGGCTTGTGAGGTGACTGGGTGTGATTGTGGGGAGGTGGAGAAGGCGATGGGGGTGTTTAGGGGTTGGGTGGCGAAGGAGGGGGTGCTGGGAGTGGAGAGGGTGGAGTGGCTGGATGGTGATGGGGGTGAGGGGGTTGTGGAGGAGAAGTAGGGTATCTTGGGTCGTGTGTGTCTGGGTAGATTGTTGGTGGTGGGTAGGGACGCTTACGATTGTTGCGTTGGGGTGAGATACACAGTCCTTACCTTAGACAGCAGACACAAAGGACGTAAGAAGCCGAAGACATGTGTGTATTAGAATACAACAGTATTTTTGTCTTCTTCGTTGATCCTTCTTCTGTCTTATTCCTGGTTAGCGGGTTCGCACTTTGGCTTTTTCACACTGGTTTTATCACACTCCTTTCGTTCTTTCTCGTTCTCTTCTTCGGCCATAAGTATTGGTTCTGATTCTCAGTCCTTGAGACTCCAAACTCATCCACAAATGCATGTCTCGTACTCAGGATAGACAGTGCGCGATGTACAGATAGCTCACCATATCCATCGTATGTCAGTTCCGAGCACTAGTCTCAAGCGAAGTATCGAAGCTTTGTGAATCATTTCACGGCACATCCGACAACATAGCCTTTATACGCCCCACCCAGTCATTCTGTCTCTTCGCTAACACAAACGCCTGCTCCGCCAAATTCCTCTTCTTCCCTTGCTGATGTCTCACACTCTCCTCCAGCGTCCCCCTGAACCACATACCTAACAGTCGTAACCTCCTTCGTCTGCCCGATCCTATGAACGCGATCTAGAGCCTGGTCCTCGAGCATGGGATTCCATTGAGGCTCCATTAGGAGGACGTGGTTTGCTGCTGTAAGATTAAGGCCGTTGGAGCCGCAGCGGAGGGAGATGAGGATGGTGCGGACTGAGGGGTCGGTGGCGAAGGAGGTGATAGCGGCTTGACGTTGGGTGGAGGGCATGGTGCCGTCGACGCGGGTGTAGGGGTGGTAGAGGGAGGCAAGGGCAATGCCGACTAGGTCGAGGGTGGTGGTCCAGAAGGAAAAGATTATGCTTTCGTCGGTTGCTGGGATGCTTGCAATATCCTTCGTCAATGGCCGGCAGTCGGGCTGTCGGCGCATATAGTGGCATAGTAGCAGCGCTGAATATATTTACTCGAAGTAATCCGCAAAACTCCTGGGTACATTTTTGTCTATGCGAGGAAAAATCTGTTTCGGCCAGCTAGTGACAAGAGGAGCAATGATTTTGCCGCATTGCGTCATTCGTGGTTGATTTTCTGCATTTGAGTTCGGCCTTTCCGGTGGAGATTCGTCAATCTCGTTGGTCTTCGATATGTCTCGACTGCAAATAGAGCATGTGGCTACTCCAGCGGCTAGCATACAATCGAATGTATCTTACATAGTAGTAGGCGCCGTAGCATATGCGAAGTTCGTTTGGCTCTTATAGTGCGTACGTAGGTTACATATCTGGCGTAGCGCGTTGATCTTGGTCAGTATATTCGAATATGTCGCACGTTGAGGCTGCTCGGCTCCTTGGACCTCCTCTTGGATATAGCCTAGGACAAGTCTATTCACAGCTTTGTAGTGTGCAGCCTCATCTGCTTCGAAGTCAACCGTGCACAGCTTGTTTGTCCGATTCGGCAAGTTGATTGCATTCTTGGATGGCTGGAGACAAATCAAAGCAAGCATGCTTTTTGCAGACGAATCGTCCATATTTGCTTTTAACGTGGCTTTGAGGGATCTTAGATCGTCGTCTGGATAAATCCTCAGGAATCGTAATAAGCTAGCGAGGTCATCCCATCGATTTTGTATTGGAGTGCCGGTTATTGCCCATCGTAGATGCCCTCGAAGTGCACAGACAGCCTTGGCCATGTCTGTAGAGCCAGCACGTATTTCGTGGGCTGGATTCTTACGTTAGAATTTACTCCCACATTTGTTAACCAGGACGTTTGCTCACCTTCATCAAGGACTATACGGCGCCAAGTAGTGGAGAACAAAGGCTTCGGTCCGCAGTCTAGGTTTCTCCATTCAGTAGCGACGAGGTCATAAGTCGTCAGCACGACATCATGGGTTAGCATTGCAGCGATACCATTCAGTCGATTCGGACCATGATATCTCCAGCAACGAAGACTTTGTGGAAGAAAGTGCTTCCCAATCTCTGCTTCCCGAGTCGCCAACAACGATGGTTGCACGACCAGTAGGGTCAGTCTTTGTCCTGATGAGTCAGGAGGGCAATGAGACCAATCCATTGCTAGAAGACAGATTACACTCAGTGTTTTACCAAGCCCCATTGTATCGGCTAAGGCTCTACCGCGAAGATCTCCAGGACAGGAATAGCCAGACCCTTCGGTTACATTCTTCCACTGGCCGAGTAAAGTCAGTATTCCCTTCAGCGATGAAGAGCCTAACTACGGTCTTGATGAAGCCACCCGGATCGCGAGACATTAAGTCTCGTAGCTCTTGAGGGGTACTGCAACCTAGCTCTCGCATCAATATGAATGTCAATGCCCGCTTTTGGTGGCTGCAAAGGGTCAGCTCATCAACGGGTGCATCAGAATCTCACCAGGTTTCTCTAAGACTTACCTGTATAGCAAAGTTTTGACAATTGTTGGAGGCACCGTTTCAGGCAGGCAGTCCTCGGTCTCTAGGGCAGCAGATAGGTCGGCGCCTTTGTCCATGATCTCGATTTTAGACTCTGAAAGAGCCTTTTGCAGTCGAAAAGTCGTTGGTAGATTCTTGTTTCTTCCAGAGAGGCTCTAAGGGTTACGATGAAGGGCCATCTCGATCGCAGTGAAAGGGAGCTTGGAGATAATTGGAGCATTGCTAAAGCTTTCTTGATCGAGCGTGACGAGGCTTCTAGCAGAGGCTGATTTCTTCAATCATCACAGATGGCTGTAAATCAATGGCGTTTTCATCTAGCAAAACCCGAATAACCTCTGAAAAGTGGTCATTGAGTTTTCCAACAACACAGCCATTGTCATTTTGAATTTCCATCCGCCGGCGCCATTTTTTGTTGAAAGACAGATACTTATTTGGAAGTCGCATCCGATAGATTGGACTGCAATTTTTGGACGGAGATTCGATCAAGCTACACAGCTTTCAATGAGTTAATTTCATGTTCAACGCGTCAATTGTAGTGAACTTACCATGCCGAAGCATACCTGACTCTTGATATTCTCGTCAAGCAATCCGTCGATATAGTAGCCCGGACGCGAGTAGTCAGTCTGGTGGGCAGTGCCATTGTCCAGACGTTGGCGAGAGGCTTTGCACTTTGGAATACACGCCTACCTTATTACGAGTAATAGACAGTGTGCTGTTGCTACATCTTGGGGCGCGGGCAAGCTTACTAAGCCACGCTAAGATTATCCAAGCTAGACTGTAACGGAGATCCTGCCCAAATGCCAACATTGCACGGCGTTCTTATATCCAGTACCATTCCAGTGTAATGTAGTAGACTGGACGACACGCTTCTCTGTTACTAACCAGTGATACGGAGAAGATTCCTGGATGATGAGATGATGTCTGCTGTAGGGTTGGAGCCCGCTGGTGCCGCCTTGGTATGTCTTGGCAAGTGGTTGGCGGTTCCGTTACGTTAACATCAGACAATCGGCATGAAGAGGTACTGTATGTGAGACTCAAATTTTTGATCTAGACGGGTCCGCTTAGGCGGCCTGCGGAAGTCATGCTCCCATTTTGTCGACTCCTCTCCTCGACCGCTGAAATATATATTCCCCTCCTCTTGCGAGGGGCTTGTCTAGGCTTGGCCTTCGAGATGGCGTATATGGTGAAGATGTAAAAGGCCTCTACCAGATGTTCTCGGTCGAGGAGTTGAGCGGTCTGAGTCTCAACAGCCCGATTGGGTGAGCGACCGCCCGCAGCACTCAGCCCCGAGCGCCACGCATTGAGAGCGCCTCGGTGCCTTGCGACTTTAAACAAGGCCATTTGGAATCGTGATTCATCTGTGCGCTCCTGTGTTCCTGTCCCTGTTTTGCGGAGCTTTAATTGACGAACCTGACGACGCAGCCTTGACGCAGCCTTGACCCTGCTCGAGTCATTCCCCAGCCAAGGTCTGAAGCTATAGTGTCCTCATCCTCGTCCTCCTCGTCCTCCTCATCTCTGCCTCCAAGCCTTTCAAAATTTCTGGCGTGACGACCCTGCGCAATACATCGTTTACTGACTTCGCTGTCATATAGTATTATTCGGCAATGGCGCGTGGAACGCGCCGACGACCTGACAGAGCGGAGCGAGAACGGTTAGCTATGCAGACATGAGAGGCGGTTGCGTGGTTCGGTGCAACTGAAGAGCAGGAAGATCTTCTTGCAAAGTTGGTTAAGGTATCCGAGCCGAACGCTGCTCACTGGGCCCTTGAAGAACCTACTATTGTGTCTTGGTTAGGTGTGAGTCGAGATCATTCCTTTCTGTGGCTCAACGGCAAGCCTGGAGCTGGTGATTCTTGACCCAACGTTCATACTGCCTTACCCGGTCAAAGTCCGTATGATGTTTCAATTCGTAGTGCTGGTACACATTGCCATAGATTAGACTTACAAACCAACGATCACTGACACGGTTCACAGGCGAAGTGTTATATGTATAATTCTTATAGACCACATGCAGACCCACACGGATACGGTTGTCATTTTCTATTTTTTGCAATCCTCTTCAGACTTTACAGCGGCAAGCTAGTGAAACATTGCGAAGCTTCGCGACCCAAGTGCTAGCTGCCAACAATGGGCTTACGCCATACATACTCGAGACGTTCGTCAACCATGGTTTGCGACCCACAAAGAAGAGTCTAGGCATGATACTGGAGACGCTGATTACTTCACTACCTTCGGTTCGAATAGTGGTTGATGGCCTCGGCGAATATCCTCAGAGTGATCAAGATGAGGTCATAGATGATCCACTGAGGATCAAAGGGATTGCGCCAGGCGCATGCAAGATCTTGCTTTCCAGCAGAAAGGTTCCATACTTGACCAAAATATTGCAGTCTAAGCCGATCGTCCGGCTAGACGATCATGTAGAAAACATGGACTCCATTATTGCTTTGTTGGTTTCCTCGCGGCTCGCATGTCTTCGGTCGAAATTCGATGCCGATATTGTTGGTGAGCTTGGGCGGCAAATTCTGGCAAAGGCGGATGGTAATCTGCTCATTGGAATTGAGATGACAAGCGTGCTGATTTCAGTCTAGGGATGTTTCTATGGGTAAAGTTAGTACTCTTTACTCTTGAGGATATATTCTATGAGTGAGACATACGTGAAGCAATAGACACTCTTCCCGAGGGACTGAATGCGGTGTGTACCCGCCCATTGCCGGTTCCATAAACTTGTGCAGCTCACACGCGGAAGATACGAAAGAATTTTGAGCCGTATATGCGGCAATGCAACGGCTCCAATCCAACGCAAAGCCTTACGAATCTTACAATGGATGTTAGTCGCACAGCGACCTCTGAAAAGATTTGAGTTAGAACACGGAATAATTCTCAACGAGCGAACGTCGCAAATCACGTTGGCCCCCAAAGCGCAGGGTGATGTACTGAGTCTATGTTGTCCTCTGGTCGAATTCGATGACCGCGGATACGTTAGCTTCTGTCATTTGACTGCCCACGAGTAAGTAACCCGATTCTCGCATCCGGATTCATCTCATGCTTACGAAAGAAATAGGTTCATACAGAATAGTTGTACATATCCACATTGCAAAAAGCCCAAGCTCACCTCACGGTGTCGATCTCCTGCGTTCTCTATCTAACGTCGAGCCTTCAGCTTGTAGACCCCCGAGTTGCCGACTACCTTGTACGATCGAAGATCATCAACTGCTTTCATGAGCTACAACTGTACGCCAACGATCGTTGGATTGATCATCTGCAGGCGTTGGCAGCGGAATCATGGTCTGATGAGCAAGGCCTTGTGCCACTACGCCACAGTCTTAGGCGACTTACTGATTCTCATAATCACCTAGCAATTTTGATAGATTGGACCACTCAACGAGAAGATGACCGTCCCTCGCATGAGGGCCTATGGGACCCATTAGGGATCCCACCGGTTGTCCAAGTCTTGCTCGAAAGGGTCATCATTTATCGTAGTAAGGCCTCCTCGAAGGGCGGATCTACGGCAGAGTCCAACGGTATGTGCACCACAGTGTTACAATCAGCCCATATCAGTCAATTTTAAATCTCTGATGTGCCTATAACAGAAGATCTACAGGATCCCACGCTCTTCTCTAGTATTCGGGCTCGGTATCAGAACATCGTAGAGGAGCTGCTCGCGAGCGACCATCCTCCTGAAGCCAATTTCGATGCTTTCAAAGCTCGATCCCATTCCACAGCTTTCCTTTGTCGTTACCGGAGTTGCCCACGCGCCGAGCAAGGTTTTCCTTCGTTTAAGTAATGGCAGGATCACGAGGATAGTCACTTGCCCCAATTTCGGTGTACCGATTCAATGTGCGGATTTTTCGGCTGGCGGTTCAAAACGCCGTCTGCGATCAAAAAACATGCTGCACAGTACTACCAAGAGCGAAATCAGGCGATAGTACCAACTTCTCTGGCCAAACGCCCACGCCAGCCAGGCGAGAGTAGACCTCTTTTTGGACTGAGGGAGCCATCTTCTGTCGTCATAGGATCTCAAGCAGGAGATATAGAGGCACTCCCTTCGGCTGCAACAGAGCCTGCTCTGGCTGGCGGCTACGCAAGCACCGTCATTCAGCACAAGCAATTCATTGACCAAAAAACCAGATCATCAAGCAAAAACAACTGCAGTTCCGACACTATCAAGAGACTGCTCAGCAGCAGCAAGCTCAGAAACAGCACAGCACATCCCCTCAGACGCTGGAAGGTACCCTAGGCCCTCACAATATTAACATGGTGCATTCACAGGGCGCGAATTCTGGCAGCCAAAATTCCAATTATGTTTTTTATGGGACTAATCATGAGCCCTGGACTACAACAGACGAGGAGGCCAGGGTCAACCATGCTCGCGAGGTAGACCGGCTATCTGGGATCCTCAGAACCAAAGCCGCGTCTTCCACGGAGTACGAAGTCGCTCACAGATCGTTACGGAACCTGACGAAGGACGTCTGGTTGTTCGATCGGTTAGTTGCTGAAGCGAAGATGGTGAAAGGTGACGACGCAGTGGCATCTTGGTCTAGCCACGAGATTGAATCCTCCCCAGTCGCGCAGGATCAAATTCCGGCGTATGTCACCGAGGATTTTGACTTCGCAAAGTGGCCCCAATCTGATCTGTATGACCGCGTGCCTTTTGACTTCCAGCATTAACCCCCAAACCCCTGGTACAGATTGGCTGCCCTTAAGTGGCCTTAAGTGAGTGGACGAACCGCTAACGAAGCACCTCCCATAATCTACCCAAGCAGCGGGGAAGACTCAACCCCGGCCAAGTCACCACGGGGTATTGATCTCAAACCGCAGTCCTCCCATCCACCCTATAACGCGTCAATAAAAGATTCCGATGGTCGAAGGAATACAAATCATGTGAACCCTATAGATCTCAATACACATTCGGCTGCAGCACTAATGAATCGTCATCATGCTTCATCACGACGTAGAGTGAATTACCTCTGCTCTAATAGTAGTTTGTGTGAAGCTAAGGCTGTATACAGAGAATGAAGGCTATTAGTTCTTGGAATACGGCAGCCAGCCTATCCTACCTATACCCCCATCCGTAGATGGACCGCGCGAGGTCAACGCCTACTCCAAGTCGTACCAAGTAACACCCGACCGTCTACTAAGTGAGTTTGAGGGTTGGTCTTTTTAGAGGGGTCCGGAAAAGAGTTCGACTAATAGCAGTCGAGGGGCTCCAGTAGCTCCTGTGGCGATGAATGCGGATGAAATGAAGGGACCCCCAGCCTTAGTAAAGACGGTCCCCGAAACATTGAACTTCTAACAAATCTAATATATGGATAGCGTTGCTTTCCCTCCAGCCGCTATCAACGACTCAAGCGATTCTAGAGGCGCCCCGGAGAGTGTAAAAGACTGGCGCATACCTACGATGCAAAATGGCGCCAGGGATCCTAGATTTCAAACGACGCGTTTCTAGGGTGGCATGAACCCCAAGAATCTGAGGCAGAGGGCAGCCGAGCAGAACACAAAACGTAATGGCATCCAAGCGTAAATTGACCTGGGAAGCGAACCCCATGAACGTCATACCAGAAATTTTTTGTATGACTTGAACCAGTTTGGTTCCCCCGCTGACTACCGGTGCTCTGCAGATCTCCGCAACAAATCGCTCAAATGCAACGTCAACAAATGATGCAGCATCAAGCGCAGCCGCAGGCTATGCGGAGGGGGTCAACTAAAGGCATACGTACGTCGCAACCATGAAAACCTGCCTTCAGGTAGTCTATAGAAAGTGATATGGGACGAAAGTATTTACTTTCAGCTGAGACAACCAAGTCTGGCCAATCAGCAGCAGCTACAGACGAACCCCCAGCGACAGCAGGACAGCTCGCAGACTTCGCACGCCCAATTTATGCAAACACTGAGCTCCAAAGCTTATCAGATATTGATGCAACAAGCAGCCGTCAAATACGGCGGTAACATCAGCGCTATGCCGCGCCGAGAGCGAGCAGGCGAAGAAGGACGGCTCAGACGCCGACGCGAATGACATGGAGACGGAGGAAGACGGCAAAGACGCCGTTGCGAAAGACATGGAGACGAAGAAGCACCGCAAGCCCAGAGGCCCAAGAAAACCCAAGGCAACCATGACCGTAGTGGAGGGTGTGACCTTAGCGGATATCCAAGCAAGCCTCAAAGCATGGAAGGCCGACTCTAAGGGTATCAATGCCAAAGCCTTCGAGATCTTCCTGGAGATTTTCACCGTGGACAACATCAAGCGGGTCAAGGATATGCTGGTACAGGCTTATAAGGTAAGCGAATCTACCGGCTTTGGCACCATATTAAGGGTTATAGCGGAGGAGCCACAGCTACTAAGGCATTCGTTGGGGAAGTTTGACGAGTATCTGAACATAGAGATGATGGCCATCTTCCAGAACTTCTTCCAGCTGTGGACATCCGCCGAAGCGTAGAGAACCTACCAGCAGGCAACCGACAGCTACAAGCGAAAAGAGGAGGAGATCTATGATTTCATCAATGCCTTCAACGACGACGAGGATTTGAGGATCAAGGGCTATGCGGAGACCAACGTGAAGATTTACTACGTCTCTCGTCTGCACGACATTAATAGGAGCTCAATGATTTACAAAACAAGGGAGTCTAACTTCGGCTACAACAACCGCCTTGGAAAAGCGGTTGCGATGTTTCAGGCGACCCAACCAGGGTTGCTGTTGTTCGTCCCGACTAGTTGGAAGCACGAGTGAGTGATGATTTACTCCGAGATGGGTACGTACTGACATTGATGTCTAGCTTCAATGGCGCGGGGTTGAAGTCTTTAAACTCCTGAACAAACTCACTCGCAAGTACCCTGGCGTCGGGAGGGTGTCGACCAAGGTGATGAACCATATCATCGAGCCGATCATCCAAAATCGTGCCTTTTCGGAGGTTCTCAGAATCCAAAACGCTGCGGTGGAAATTGGCATGAAAGACACGCTGCTAGAGCTGGTCACGCCAGCTGCCGAAGTCGCCGCCGCTGACGCAGCTGACGACGAAGAAGTGGCGGAAGGAGATACGGAGAAAGAAGCGGAGGAAGATACTAGGTTCGTTGCCGAAGATAATAGTAAGGAGTTGGATGATGACAACTCGGCTAATAAGGATTACGTAGATAAGTACGACTCCGTACGAATCAATACGGAGGAGCTGGAAGCCTTGATAGGCGGTAGCAACCCTGAAGCGGGTGATGCCTAAATTCGATCAGTATCGACCTTGAGCAAGTTAGAGCGTTGGAGAGGTGGACGTATATGATAGACAAGACAGACAGATTATGCCCAGTGTAGCCTGAAGTAAATACTGCATGTAAACCGATGGTTCAGGACTTGTGACAGCGCTATTCATGACAGCAGGACTCGTATATAGATTTGACGCATCCTTAAAGGCAGATCTTGCGGTGTCATAAGACTCCAACCTAACGGTTAGGCGCGTAGTACGGCGGACGATAGCTGAAGATAGGACAAAACCAAAAAATCTAAAATGATCTGCGGTACCGTCTTTTCGGAAACCATTGGCCGAAGCGCTAAACGGATGGCCTACGCACCAAAATTTATATAGAGAAACCATTAACGTTAAGTAGAAGAGGATATAGAGCTACAAAGGGTATTCCATAGAGCATGCTATAGAGCAATAATGTACTATGGAGCAACAATGGGGCATACCATAGAGCAGTGATAGCATGCTCCATGGAATGCCCTATAGAGCGATAATGGGCAACGTTCCCAACCGTTAACGGACTATTTAGTAAACTGCCAGTTAGTCCGTTCAGTTTGCCCT
>JAABUS010001756.1_pt1 | contig 45036 bp, 45 predicted proteins | sample 5560161 | NCBI WGS metagenome assembly JAABUS01 (sample SAMN10711885, study PRJNA513376) | rock metagenome | isolation source: Antarctica rocks | place: Antarctica: Victoria Land, Trio Nunatak nord | collected 2016-01-04
TCCACAGCGAGTGGATCACGCCGATCGCGCCGTAGCAGTCCTTCACCGAGCTCACGAGCACCCGCATGGCGGTGAGGTCGTAGATCTCGTTGAACTCGCGGTCCTTCTTGGTCATCTTCCAGTAGATCGAGTAGAAGTGCTTGGCGCGGCCGGAGATCTGGCCGTCGATCCCGACGGCCTCGAGCTCCTTGTGCAGGTACTCACCGGCACGCGCCACGTAGCCGTCGCGCTCCTCGCGCTGCTGGTTCACGAGGCCCTTGATCTCCTTGAACTTGCGCGGGTGCAGCGTGGCGAAGGCCAGGTCCTCCAGCTCCCACTTGATCGCGTGGATTCCGAGCCGGTGGGCGAGGGGGGCGAAGATGTCGAGCGTCTCGCGGGACTTCTCCTGCTGCTTTTGCTTGGGCATCGCGTCGATCGTGCGCATGTTGTGCAGCCGGTCGGCGAGCTTGATCAGGATGACCCGGATGTCCGAGGCCATCGCCACCATCATCTTGCGATAGTTCTCCGCCTGGCGGTCGTCGCGGCTCTGGAAGGTAATGCCGGTGAGCTTGGTCACGCCGTCTACCAGCGTGGACACCTCGGCACCGAAGGCCACCCTCACCTCGTCGAGCGAGGCGCTCGTGTCCTCAACCGTGTCGTGCAGGAGGGCGGCGCACAGCGTGGCCGTGTCGAGACGCATGCCGGCGCAGATCTTGGCCACCCCGACCGGGTGGACGATGAAGTCCTCGCCCGACGCGCGGCGCTGGTGGGCGTGGCGCTCGCAGGCGAAGGCAAAGGCGTTCTGCACGAGCTCGCGGTCGACGGCCTCGGTGGCCTCGGAGGCGTGCTCCTCCACCACGGCGAACAGGTCGCCGAGCAGCATGCGCTGGTCGCCGGTCAGGCGAGGCGAAAGCGCCGCCGGCGGCTCCTGGGGGGTGGTGCTGGGGGTCCCGTCGATCGGCTGGTGACCGAAGTCCGGCTCGGCCACCGCGGTCGCGGCTTTGCTCCTGCCCCGCCTGCGCGCGGACTTGGAGGCGAGGGGTTGCTTGACCGCCTCCCCGCCGCCGTTGCCGCCGTCGCGCCGGCCGCCCTTGCCGGCTCCGTCGGCCGCATCGCCACGTCCGGTTCGTGGCACCTTGGCCATCATGCGAGTGTAGTGGCGAGTCACGCGGCAGCGACACGCCGTGACGCCGAGCCGGCGCCCAGATGTCGCGTCACCGCCTCCAGTCGAGCCGTGTAGGCGCGGAAGCTCGCCGAGGCCTCCAGCGAGACCTTGGCCGTCGAGACCACGAGCGCGTGGCGGCGGTCCACATCGACCTCGATCAAGCCGGTCTCCGCGAGTACCCGGAGCAGGCGTCCCCCCAAGCACCCTCCTCGCGGGTGGGTGCCGGCTCCCCGCAACACCGCCTCCAGCTGCGCCCCCGCGAGTGCGCCCTGTTCGGTCAGCGATCGCCACAGTGAGGCCAATTCGGTCCGCAGTTCGAGCTGATAGCGCCAGTACGCGAGCGTGAACTCGACCTCGGCCGGGCCCCAGGCCAGGTGGCCCAAGCCCTCACCGGGTGCGGTGGAGAGCAACTCCGGACCCTCCGCCGCGGGCGAGGGGTCCACGGCCAGCAGGTGCCTGAAGGGCTCGGCGAGATGAGGCTGCCGGCCGAGGCCAGACCAGGACGCCACCGCGAGCCGGCTGGGACCCATGCCGGCGATCGCCTGCTCCAGGCCTTCGCTGCGGCGTGCCACGTCTGACACCACCACCAGTACCGGCTCGCCGCTGCTGAGCAGGTCACCGGCGAGCCCGGAGAGGCTTTCCCCCCGACGGTCGCGGAGATCGCGGGTGTGGGGGCGAGCTTCGGAGGGCGCCGCCCACCAGAGCGCGGGATCGGCGCGCAACTCGTGCTCGACGTCCTCCCAGAACGGCCGGGCGCCCAGCTCGAGCAGCCGCCCGGGACGGGTGGGTGAGAGCGAGCACAGGACGACCCGCGCCTCCACCCCGCCGTTCCAGCGGTTGCGCTCGAGGCTGACGGCCACGTCGTGCGCCTGGGCCCCGCACGATGCGAGGGACCGCTGTGGGGTGCGAAACGCCACACCGCGCGCCCGTGCTCCGCCGCTCGCGAGGCTGAAACGGGCGTGGGTGCGCTCTTCTCCCATAGCGGTCACGTGCTCGATCCGGGCGCCCGGCACGAGCAGCGCCGGCGCCGGGTTGCCCGCGCCGAAGGGACCGAGGCGCTCCAGCTCCTCGGCCAGATCGAGCGTCAGCCCCTCGCCGCCGATGACGGCGTCGACCTTCTGCACGCCAATCAGGTCGGCCGGGGACAGCCGCTCGCCGGCGTGGGTGGCCAGCGCGGCGCGGAACTCCGCCACGCGCTCGGCCTCGATCTGCAGCCCGGCCGCCATACGGTGGCCCCCGAAGCCGAGCAGATGATCCTGCCCGGAGGCGATGCCGGCGTGCAGGTCATACGCGGCGATCGAGCGACCCGAGCCCCGCCCCGTCGCACCGTCCAGTGCGATCACCACGCAGGGCCGGCGGTGGTGCTGCACCAGGCGCGAAGCGACGATTCCCACCACGCCCGGGTGCCACCCCTCGCCCGCCACCACGATCGCCGCCGCGTGCAGCTGGTCGGCGCACGCGGCGTCGGCGGCGGACAGGATCCGCTGCTCGGTCTCCTGGCGGTCGCGGTTGAGCAGGTCGAGCTCGCGCGCCACCTGGTCGGCGCGCTCGGAATCCTCGGTGAGCAGGAGCTCCAGCGCGGCGTCGGCGCGCTGGAGGCGGCCCGCGGCGTTGATCCGCGGCCCCAGGCGAAAGCCGGCGGCCCGCACGTCGACGTCGCCGGGCTCGAGCCCGGCCACGCGCATCAGCGCCCGCAGCCCCGGCCGGGACGTGCGGGCGAGAGCCTGGATGCCCTCGCGGGCGATCCGGCGGTTCTCCCCCTGGAGGGGCACCATGTCGCACACGGTGGCGAGCCCGGCGAGGTCGAGGTCCTCCTCGGCCCGGCGGGGGTCGAGGCCGGCGCGTTCGAGCAGCGCCTCGGAGAGCTTGAGCACGACACCGGCGGCGCAGAGCTCCGGGTTGGGCCCGGCGCCCAGACCGGGATGCACGACCGGGCAGGCGGGCAGAGTCTCGGCGGGCCGGTGGTGGTCTGTGACCACCACCTCCATTGCGCACTCGCGCGCGAGGGCGATCTCCTCCAGCGAACCCACTCCGCAGTCCACGGTCACGAGCAGCTTGGCGCCGGCGCCCGCGAGCTCGCGAACGGCCGCGCTCGAGAGCCCGTAGCCCTCGTCGCGGCTGGGCAGGCGCCAGATCGGGTCGGCCCCGAGCGCGCGCAGGGTGCGCACCATCATCGCCGTCGAGCAGACACCGTCCACGTCGTAGTCCCCAAAGACCGCTACGCGCTCGCCGGCGTCCACGTGGCGCAGGATCGCCTCGCATGCCTCCCACACGCCGAACAGCTCCTGAGGGTCCGAGCGCTCGGCGGCGCCGAGAAAGGTGCGTGCCGCGGCGGGGTCGCCGTAGCCTCGGCGCGTGAGGATCGCCGCCGCCGCCGGGCTCAGGCCCAGCAGGTCGCTCAGCCGCGCGGCGCCGGCCACGTCGTATGGGTCGCAGGCCCAGGTGGAGGTGTGCTTCACGGTGGACATCCTGCTCGGTGAAGGGGACAGAACGGCGCGGGGCCTGGCGCTGCTCGCCCGGCCTCGGTGCGCCACAATGGCTCAGTGAAGTACGTCGGTCTCTCTCCGAGAGCCAATCGGACGCTTCTCGCTCTTCTCGCGCTCGGGCTCCTCGGACGGCTTGCGCTCGCTTTCGCGACGCACGGGGACCCCTTCGACATCGGCTCGTTCGTGCTCGTCCGTGATGCGCTGGAGCATGATCCGCTGCACCTCTACTCGCTGGTCAACGCCCCGAACGCCCCTCACTGGCCGTACCCGGGGGGATTCCTCCCGTGGATCGCGGCATCCGGGTGGTTGAGCGACACGCTCGGCCTGCGCTTCGACGGCGTCATCCAGATCGCCCCCATCCTGGCCGACATCGCGTTGGCGTTCGTGGTCCAGGCCTACCTCGGCGAGCGCGGCGCCTCCGAGCGGATGCGGATCGCCTCGGCCGCGGTGGTGGTGCTCGCGCCCGGGTTCTGGACGATCTCCAGCTATCACGGACAGATCGATTCGGTTCCGTGCCTGCTCGCGGTTCTCGGTGTCTGGGCGTGGCAGCGCCTCGAGGCACGCGGCCACCGGGCGCTGGTCGCCGGGGCCCTGGTGGGACTTGCGGCTTCGATAAAGCAGCCCGCCCTGCTGAGTGCTCTCGCCCTGCTGCCCAGCTCGCGGTCGCTGCGCGAAGGCGCGGCGCTTCTCGGCGCCGCCGTGCTGGTCCCACTGCTGTCGGTCGCCCCGTTTCTGGCCGCCAACTTCTCCGGAACGGTGGATGGTCTGACCACCTATAAGGGCCTCCCGGGCTTCGGGGGCATCAGCCTGCTCCTCCAACCCGACCTGTCCGCCGCGTGGCTGTACACCAAGGACGTGCAGCTGTCGGCGCTCAGCCAGTCCCTCTTGGACCACGGCGGCATCGCCGCGGGCCTCGCGCTGCTGGCCACCGGGGCTTACCTCTTCATCCGCCGTGCGGAGCCGCTGCCGGCGGCCGTCGTGGTGTGGCTCGCCTTTTTCGCGTTCGGGATCAACTTCGTTCCCACGTACGTGATCTACGGCGTTCCGTTCATCCTCATGGCCGGGCGGCTACGCGAAGCGGTCTTGCTCGAGGCGGTACTCGTCGTGATGCTCGCGCTGCTCTACATCCCGGTCGGGCGCAGCTATCCACTCGAATGGATCTACACGCCCGTGAGCCTGGCGCTGTGGGCGGGGATGGTGATCGGATTCGGCGTAGCGGCAGCCAGGGTCTCGCGCGCGCAGCCGCTCGGCGTCTACTAGAGCACTTCGGGGCGGTGCTCGCCCTCTGCGCGCGAGCCGTAGAACCACGACAGCCCCAGCCCCAGCACCGCTCCGGGGACCGCGATCAGCGCCTGTTCGAGGCCCGTGTCGTTGGTGCCGGGAACTGTACCTCCCGCCACCAGCAGCCCGCATACGACAGAACCGGCCGTCGCCGCGAGAAAGGCACCGACGATTCCGCCCCAGAAGCGGTCGGGCACGAATACCGCGAAGTGCCAGATGGCGATACCCATCATCACCCAGACCACCATGCTCATCTCAGCGCCTCCCGTGCTTCTTACGCCCACGGCTGACCGAGCCGCGCTTGGGCTTGGCCTTGCCGGCGCCGGCGCCACCCGTGCTGCTCACGCTCGAGCCCGAGGGCGAAGCCGCGGGCTTGGGTGAGCGCCCGCCGTCGTCGGGTACCTCGGAGGTGGCGACCGGGGAGCTGGGCCTTGGCGCGCTCGGCGACGGCTCGGGGGGCGGTGCGGCCTGCGGACTCGGCCCTGCCGCGGTGGCCGGCCGTGGCGGGCCCGCGGCCCGGCCACGGCGTCGCGTGGGCGCGGCGACGGGCGCCGCAGGCTCGGCCGAGCCGCCGATGGTGCCGCTCGCAAAGGGCGGAACGATGCCGTCGTTGTCGCCCATCACGAGCTTTCGCCGGCGCACGTACACCGGCTCGCGCTCCTTCCATAGCGTGAGGACGGGCGAGGCGATGAAGATCGAGGAGTACGCGCCGGAGGCTATGCCCACCAGCAGCGCGAAAGCGAAGTCGCGCAGCGTCTCACCGCCGAAGAGCAGCAGTGCGGACACCGGCACCAGCGTCGAGAAGCTGGTGGCCAGCGAGCGCGTGAAGACCTCCGACATCGACCGGTTCACTATCTGCGAGAAGGTGGCGCGCGGCATGCGCGGGACGTTCTCCCGGATGCGGTCGAACACGATGATCGTGTCGTAGAGCGAGTAGCCCAGGATCGTCAGCAGCGCCGCGACGGTCGACGTGGTCACCTCCCGGCCGAGCAGGGCGTACACGCCGCCCGTGATCAAGATGTCGTGGGCCACGGCGATCAGCACCGGCACCGCGAACTTGGCCTCGAAGCGCACCGCGATGTAGATCGAGATCAACAGCAGCGAGGCGACGATCGCCAGCAGCGCCGTACGCGCGATCTGCTCGCCGAAGGTGGGCCCGATCGAGTTCACGGTGAAGTCGGCCGTGTCCAACCCGTAGTCGGCGTCGAGAGCCTCGCGCACCTTGATCACCTCCGGGTTGCTGAGGGTCGGCGTCGCGATCTGGAAGACGGTCTCGCCGAGCTCGGGCTCGTCGACGTCCTGGATCTTGGCGTCGCCGTAGCCGAGGGGCGCGAGCGTGTCACGCACCTGATCCACGCTCGCGGGCCGCTCGATCGGCGTCTTGATCCGCGTGCCCGACTCGAAGTCGATGCCGAAGTTGATCCCCAACCCGGCTATCGCCAGCGCGCCGGCCACGAGGATCGTCCCGGAGGCCGAGAAGAACCACTTGGAGCGCCCGATGAAGTCGAAGCTCCAACCCTCGCGCTCACGGGCGCCGATCGCGAACCGCGAACCCATCAGCCGCGTGCGGCTCATCGCGCCGAGGATCGCCGAGGTGGCTAGCACGGCGGTGAACAGCGACATGATCGTGCCCACCCCGAGCGTGAACGCGAAGCCCTTCACGCTCGATGTGGCGAGGGTGAACAGGATGAACGCGACGCCGATCGTCACGACATTGGCGTCGACGATCGTGCGCAGCGCCTTGGCGTAGCCGCCGGCGATCGCGGCGGGGATCGATCTTCCCTCTCTCGCCTCCTCCTTGATCCGCTCGAAGATCACGATGTTGGCGTCGGCGGCGATGCCGAGCGTGAGGATCAGCCCCGCGATTCCCGGCAGCGTCAGCGTGATCGGGATCAGCTTGACGAGCGCGAACAGCAGCACCGCGTAGACCACGAGCGCGAGCGCCGCGACGCCGCCGAGCACGCGGTAGAAGATGAGCAGGAAGATCACCGTCAGCAGCAGGCCCACTCCGCCGGCCAGCAGGCCCTGATCGAGGGCCTGCTTGCCGAGGGTGGCCGACACCTGCGTCTGGGAGATCAGCTTGAGGTCGATCTCGAGCGCGCCGATGCGCAGGCTCTCGGCGAGGTCCTGGGTCTGCTGGAGGCCGCCGATGCCGTTGATCTGGGCCCCCGTGCGGCCGTCGATGCCCTCGGGGTTCTCACGGAAGTCGATCGTGGCCAGCGAGACGATCTGGTTGTCGAGGGTGATCGCGAAACGCTGTAGCGCGCCCTGGCGCTGATCCTCGCTCGCTCCGGGCGGCAGCAGCACCTCGGCGCCGCGCTGGGCGATGCGCTTGGTCACCGCCGCGAAGGCCTCCCGGCCCTGGTCGTTGAACTCCATCGTGACGATGGGCTCCTGGGTCTGCTGGTCGGTGTTCTGCTCGGGGTTCTTGATGTCGGACCCCGACAGCTCGGTGTCGTCCTCGAGCACGTAGTAGTTCTTCAGCGTCTCCGGCTGGTTCTCGGCGGGCTCGGCCTCGATCACGACGATGCCCTTGGGGGCCTCGAGCACCTGGCTGCCGGCGGGGGGACCGGTGTCGCGCCTGCTGCTCTGGTCGGTGTCCGATTGGGCATCGCCCACGGGGATCGCCTTCAGCAGTTCCGGGCACGAGCTGTCTTTGGGTACCTGAGCGTCGGTCCTCGCGGGACCCTCGACCGCCTCGAAGTCGGCCAGCAAGTCCTCGCAGCTGCGGTCGGGGCCCGCGATCGGCCGGTCGTCGGGGCCGAAGAGGTAGAACTTGGCGTTCGAGGAGTCGTTGCGCCCGTCGTAGTACTGCTCTATCTGGTCCTTGTCGGCGCCGAAGCGCTGCTCGATCTCGCCCGCGGGCCCGCCGGGCGGGATATCCGTGGCCTCCGCCTTGGGCTTTGCCTTCGAGGCCACCTGAACGGCGTCGAACAGCGACGCGGAGCCGCTGAACGGCGCGTTCGGGCCGCGGTCGCCCAGCACGTTGGGCTCCCAGTCATAGAACTGCAGCTTGGCCGTGGTGCCCACCTGCTCGATCGCGCGATCCGCGTTGTCGACGTTGGGCAGCCCGATCGAGATCTGGCTGGAGCCCGCGCGCTGGATCTCGGGCTCGGAGACGCCGAGCGCGTCGGTGCGCTTGCGGATCGTCTCGATTGCGTCGTCGATCGTCTCCGGGGTGATCTCCGGCGAGTTGGGCGTCGGCACGCCCTCGTAGACCAACTCGACCCCGCCGCGCAGGTCCAGGCCGAGCACCGTCTGCTTTGTGGCGATCACGAACGCCGAGCCCGCGAGCAACACGACCACGAGCGCGATGATCGAAAGGTTGCGGGTGCGAGAGGTCATGGCAGTCGGAGCGGCCGGTCAGCGGGGGGTGAGCACCAGCAGCAGCCCGCCGTCGTCGTCGTAGGCGGGGAAGATGTCCGCCTTCGCCGGCTCGGGCCGGTCTCCTTCGGCGTGCACCGTCACCACCTTGTCGAGCACCCTAACCCCCCACTCGAGGGCCGTGCCTATGTGATCGTCACCCTGTTCGAACTCGAGGCCGAGCACCTCCTGCACCGGCCGCCCGATCACGTCGAGATCGCCGAGGCCCGTCAACTCCCTCGCTCCGCGGCCGGCGCCGATCAGACGGGCCTGCTGGTCGCAGAGAAAGAATGCGGCGTTAGGGGCCGGGTAGTAGTCGTCGAGCAGCTCGAACAGGAACCCGAAGCCGCACTTCTTGCAACCGCGCGCGCGGTTGGCGAACCCGGAGGTGCGTTCGGTCGCCATGCTGCGGTCCCCGCAGCTCGGGCAGATGAAGTTCGGCACGCTGCTGAGATTAGCGGCGCGGGGTGTGCGCACTGGACATGGGAGGCTCCCGTCGCGATCGGGCAGATCCCCGTGGCGATATGGCGAAATACGTTCAGGCCGGGAGCGCCGACCTAAGCGTCGTGGGCGCCGAGTTCGTCGAGGTCTCGCAGGTCAAGCGGCCGACCGGCCCTGCGCTTCATCGCAATCAGATGGTCACGCGAGCAGTAATGAAGCCCCAGGCCCTCGTACTCGGTCTCGAGCGCGGCGCCTGAGAGCTCCTCGTAGGGAGGAATCGCCCCACCCTCCTGGAGGATGTCGAGCTGGCCGTGGGCGGTCGCGAGCTGAAAGCTCCCACCAGCTTCAAGGCCGCGCGCGTCCGTCGGCTGGTTCGGGAGGAACTCGGTGTCCACGCCGATCTGGCGACCTTGTACCGCGCGCACGACGGCAGCCAGGCGTTCCAGGTTTTCGCGATCCGGGCTGGGGACGATGTCGACGTCCTTGGTAGCACGTACGGCTCCATGCATGCCGACCGCAACGCCACCGATCAACACGAACTGCACGCCGCCCTCGCTGAGCGCCCGCAGGAGCGCATCGATGTCCAGATGGTCCGGCGGCAGCGTCTCGCCCATGACTACCTGCCGCGGGCGCTCTTCGCTCCCGCCCGGAGCTTCATCGCCACGCGCGAGAGCTCGATTGTCTGCGCGAGCAGCTCGGGAGCAGCACGCTGGCGGTCGCGCTCGAGCATCCGACGACGCACCTGCTCGTTGCGCTCCCAGCGCCCCTTTTCGTCTGCTGGCTGAGCCGGCATCATCACGGATTCTATGGTCGCCGCCGGCCGCCGTGCCCTCCGCGGCAGAGCCGACCTTTCTCAGCAAGCCCCTCGAGCAGCTGGCCCTTCGTCAAGCGGGCGAGCCGGCGACGGCGATCACTTCGAGTCCGTCGATCCCGACGAAGTCCACCGGATTGCACGTATAGATCGGGAGATCGTGGCCGATCGCGGTAGCCGCGATCATCGCGTCGTAGGTGCGAGCCGCCGGTTTGCGCCCCGCGCGGCGTAACGATGCGGCGACCTGGCCAAACGCGCGAGCGGCGCCGGCGTCGAATGGCAGCGGGTCGAAGTCGGCCTCGGCTTGCTGAAGGTGGGCCTGACGGGCGGCGCGCTCGACCTCGTCGCTGGCGACCAACGGCCCGACCGACAGCTCGGCGAGCGTGACGGCGGTGATCAGCGGCGCGTCGGGGAGCAGTCCTGCGTCGGTGATCAGCGGCGCGTCGGGGAGCAGTCCTGCATCGGTGATCTGGCCGAGGCGACTCACCGTCGAGGTGTCCAGGACGCCCGCTGACGACGAGCCGGCCGCGGCGCTCACAGGCGCGCGTCCAGCGTCGCGTCGATGTCGGTGCGCAGCGCGTCCGGGTCGAGCCGAGGCAGGCGTCGCCAGCGCTCGAGGAGTAGCTGAGCGGAGATCGGTCTCGGTGCGAGCGGGCGGAGCTGGGCGACGGGCGTGCCCGCCCGCGTGATCGTGATCTGTTCCCCCCCGGCGACGCGGTCGACGACGTCGCCGCCGTGGTTACGAAGGTCGCGGATGCTGACGTCAGCCATGCTCGCAACGTATCGCGCGTGAGACACACAGGCCATCGAACCGCGACCTCAGCTGCCGGCTCAGAACAGCCGCTCGCCGCCGCGCGGGGCCTCCATGCCCAGGTGGGCGAAGGCCGCCGCGGTCGCCACGCGGCCCCTGGGGGTCCGCATGATCATGCCCTGCTGGAGCAGGTAGGGCTCATACACGTCCTCGACGGTGTCCTGCTCCTCCCCCACCGCTACGGCGAGCGTGGAGAGGCCAACCGGACCGCCGCCGAACTTCTCGCAGACGGTGCGCAGGATCTCGCGGTCGAGGCGGTCGAGCCCCACGGCGTCGACCTGCAGGAGGTCGAGCGCCTCGGCGGCGCCGGCGGCGTCGATCCGCCCCGCTCCGCGCACCTCGGCGAAGTCCCGGACGCGCTTGAGCAGCCGGTTGGCCACCCGCGGGGTCCCGCGCGAACGCGACGCGATCATCTTCGAGCCCTCGGCGTCGATCTCGACTCCGAGGATCCCCGCCGAGCGGCGCACGATCAGCCCCAGGTCGTCGGAGCCGTAAAGCTCCAGGCGGTGGGTTACCCCGAAGCGGTCTCGCAGCGGGGTGGTGAGCAGTCCCGCACGGGTGGTAGCGCCGATCAGCGTGAACTCGGGCAGGTCGAGGCTGACGACCTGGGCACCGGCCCCCTGGCCGACGGTGATCGGCAGGCGGCGGTCCTCCATCGCGGGATAGAAGGTCTCCTCCAGTGCGCGCGGCAGGCGGTGGATCTCATCGACGAAGAACACCGAGCGCGGCGAGAGCGAGGAGAGGTAGGAGGCCACGTCGCCCTTGCGCTCCAGCGCGGGACCGGCGGTTGCCACGAACTCGGCCTCCAGCTCGTTTGCCACGATCTGCGCCAGTGAGGTCTTGCCCAGGCCGGGGGGTCCGGCCAGGAGCACGTGGTCGAGGGCCTCGCCGCGGTTGCGCGCCGCCTCGATGAACACCGCCAGCTGGTCCTTGACGGCGTTCTGGCCGACGAAGTCCTCGAGGCGCCGGGGGCGCAGCGAGCGGTCGACCTCGTCCTCGGCGGCAACCGCAACCGGCGTCTGGATACGCTCCACTCCAGGCGTACGGATCGCGCCTCGCACGCTCACCGGGCCGCCCTCAGGGCTTCGGCGATCAGCTCTTCGGGCGTGTCGCCGGCAACGCCTTCGAGCAGCTCCTCGACCTCGGCCGGCGCAAAGCCCAGGCCCAGCAGGCCTTCGCGTGCCACCGAGCGCGGGTCGTCGGAGGCGCGCGTGATCACGATCTCGTCGCTGATCGCGCCGGCCACCTTCTCGCGCAGCTCCACGATGATCCGCTCCGCGGTGCGCTTGCCGATGCCGGGCACGGCCTGGAAGCGAGCCGCGTCGCCGGACGCGATGGCACTGAGCAGATCCCGCGGCATCCCTCCCGAGAGCACCGCCAGCGCGACCTTGGGGCCTACGCTCTGGACCCCGATCAGCATCAGGAACAGATCGCGTTCGACCTCGGAGCCGAAGCCGAACAGCTGCATCGCGTCCTCGCGCATGATCAGGTGCGAGTGCAGCGTGGCCTGCTGGCCGGCCGCGGGTATCGCCGCCAGCGTGCTCGAGGAGACCGCGAGCCGGTAGCCCACGCCGCCGGCCTCCAGCACTACCTCGCCCGGGCGGCGGACCAGCACGGCGCCCCTCACCGAGGCGATCATCGCGCGAGCGCCGCGAGCATCGGCGCGCGGTTTGCGTGGCAGACCGCGACGGCGAGGGCGTCGGCCGCGTGGTCGGGCTCGGGCGGTTCGGGTAGGGCGAGCAGCGCGCCCACCATCCGCTGCACCTGGCCCTTCTCCGCGCCCCCGGCCCCGCACACCGACTGCTTGATCTGCTGCGGGGTGTAGGAAAAGCAGGGCAGGCCGGCCTGCCCCGCCGCCAGCATCACGACCCCCCGGGCCTGCCCGACGGCGAAGGCGGTGCGTACGTTTCGCCCGAAGTAGAGCTCTTCGATCGCGACAGCCTCGGGCTCGTGCTCGCGGATCAGCTCGCACAGCTGCGAGTGGATGAGCGCCAGCCGGCGCTCGAGCGGCCGGCCGGCGGCGGTCTCGATCACGCCTCCGTCGAGCGCCGCGAGCGTGCGCCCGCCGGCGAGGACCACCCCATAGCCGGTATGGGCGGTGCCGGGATCGATGCCGAGGACGACCACCATCGTGGTGATTCTGCGACTCGGGTCGGATGCCTTCCCGTGGGCTCGAGCTAGGAAGCGATCCGGAACGTCACCGCGCGCTCGCGCCCGCGGTTGCCCGCGGGGTCGGTGGCGGTGATCGTGGCGCGGTAGGCGCCGGGGCGCAGCGCGCGCCGGCCCATTCGTCCGCTGAAGGCCATCGACCCCCGCCTGACGAGCGCCCGGTGTGACAGCACGCCGGCGCGGCGAGGTTTGGAGCCCGGCCGGATGCGGTCGATCCGGATCCTTACCGTCGCCTTCTCGCTGAGGGAGAAGGCGAACACCGTTCCCCGTCCGGCGGCGGAGCCGCCCCGCCCGAGCGGTGGAGGCGGGCGGCGGGCTACGCGAAAGCGCCTCGGCGTCGCGCGGAACACGCTGACCGCCGGAGGAACACGATCGCGAGCCGGAACCTCGTCGCGAGCCGGAACCTCGTCGAACCCGCCCGGGATATCCGCCACGAGACCGGCGGGCGGATCGGAGGCCGGGGGCTCCGGCAAGGGCGGGGTCGGGGCCGGACAGAGGGCGTCTATCCGGACCACGATCGCCTCGTTGTCGTCGATGTAGTCGGGGTTGCGTCCCTTGCCGTAGGGATAGTTGTTGTCGTTGAGTACGAGCAGCCGCTCGCGGTCGAGCGGCAGCAGCGCCTCGATCGTCTCGAACGGGAAGCTGAACGGGTCGCCCAGACCGAAGTCCCCGGGATGGCTCTGGGGCAGGGAGACCCCGGCGGGATCCCTGATGGCCAGCAGGTCGGCAACCCGGCGCTTGACGAGGTACCCGTCCACGTCGGTCTCTCTCAGGTCTACGAGGAAGACGGACTTGAAGCCGGCCGCCGCACCCTGGTTGTTGTCGCGCTCGATTACGAGCAAGCGGTTCTCGTCGATGTTCACCAGCTCGCCGATCGCGTTCGCCGAGCTCTCGGTGCGGTACTGCCGGGGCGCCCCTGTGTACTGCCCGTCGGCTATCGAGAACGGGTAGATGAATCGCCGCCGTGGGTCTCCTCCCCCGGTCCGGTCGTACTCCAAGCTCTTCTCGAGCATCGGGTACAGCAGCTCGGCGCCTCCCGCGGTGCCGGCGCTGTTGCACGGACCGTCGGTGGACAGGCCCATCCCCTCGAACCCGCCGCTGGCTCGAAGAGTTGCCGGCTGGGTGCCGCGAAGAGGGTTGTCAGCCCCGATGACCCCGGGCGGAGGCGAGATCGGCGGCCCGAGCAGCGAGCCCGTAGGGTCGGTGTGCAGCAGGAAGGGTCCGTACTCGTCGCCGAACCAGAGGTCGCCATTGGCGGCACGGCGCACCGACTCGATGTCGAAGTCGAAGCCCGTCAGCAGCCGGGCCGGGCCATCATTCTCTCGCTCGATGTCGAAGGGGACGTGACCTTGGGGGTCCCTCAGCTGGATGAAGTCCTCACCCACCGCCACCGCCCCCGGCCCGCCGGCAGCCGTCTTGAACTGCGGCCGGATGCGGTACATCCGCAGGAGGAAGTCCCGTGAGCCGGTCTTCGTCCCGTAGCCGTTGTCCGGCATCGCCCAGTACGACCCGTCGCCCGCGTCCAGGACGGCAGAGAAGCCCTGAACCGGCTGGCTCGGGAAGGGCGTGGTGCGTCCGTTGGTGGGATTCACGAGCGCGGCTCCAGAGGGCGGGCCCGCGGCGAAGGTGTCCGCAGGCAGCACGGCCCGGGCCTCGAGCGCCGGCTCGGCGGCCTGTGCCGCGGCAGGAGCGGCCAGGCAGGCGCACAGAAATAGGGCAGCTGTTCGGTGGCTCGCCATGACGTTGCCTGATCACTTCGACGGGCCGCGACAGGCCCTTTAGCTGCCAGGCCGGAACCTAGGCAGATGCGACGCGCTCGAGCACCTCGGCGTCAACGTCGAAGTTGGCGTGCACGGCCTGCACGTCGTCGTGCTCCTCGAGTCCGTCGATCAGGCGCATCAGCTTGCCCGCGTCGGCCTCCTCCACCGGCGTGCGGCTGGTGGGGCGCATGACCAGCTCGGCGGAGTCGGGCTCGACGCCCGCTTGGGCGAGCGCGTCGCGAACGGCGGTGAAGTCCTCGGGCGCGCTCACGATCTCGAACACGTCGTCGTCGAGCGCCAAGTCCTCGGCCCCGGCGTCGATCGCCACCATCAGGTCGTCCTCGGAGTAACGCTCGCCGTCGACAGCGAACTCGCCCTTCTTCTCGAAGATCCAGGCCACCGAGCCGGGCTCACCCAGGCTGCCGCCGCTCTTGGTGAACATGTAGCGCACCTCCGAGCCCGTGCGGTTGCGGTTGTCGGTGAGCGTCTCGGCCAGGATCGCGACCCCGCCGGGCCCATAGCCCTCGTAGGTCACGCTCTCGAAGGCGACGCCGTCCTGATCGGCGCCGGCGCCCTTGGCGATCGCGCGCTCGATGTTGTCCTTGGGCATGCTCGCGGCCTTGGCCTTCTGCACCGCCAGAGCCAGGGCGGGATTGCCCTCGAGGTCTCCCCCGCCCTCACGCGCCGCTACCTGGATCGCCCGCACGAGCTTTGTGAACGCCTTCCCCCGGCGCTGGTCGACGATCGCCTTCTTGTGCTTGATCGACGCCCATTTGGAGTGACCCGACATGTGAGAGGGAGTCTAGGCGCCAGTTCGTAGGCGCCAGTTCGCGAACAGCCGACTTGCGCATCAGCCCTGCGCGGGTGTACGTTCGCCGCGAAGCGCGAGGATTCCAGCCGGCGGGAGGCTCAACTGTGCGAAAGGCCCTGACCCTTACGACCATCGCGGTGATCGCCGCCGTTCCCTGCTCGGCGTCAGCCGCGACGCTACAGGTCGACGACGACCGCGCACAGTGTCGCTCGGCTCCCTACACCTCCGTTCAGGCGGCGGTTAACGCGGCCTCATCCGGGGACACCATCAGGGTGTGCCAGGGCACCTACGCGGAGCAGATCCTCCTTCCGCGCGACAAGAGCAACCTGAGCCTGCGATCCGTCGCCACGCTGGGCGCCACCCTCATGCAGCCCGCCACCGGCCTGCCCGCGGGCGACGGCAACCCCTCCGCGATCCTGGTCGTCCGCGGCATGAACACCCTGGTTCGTGGCTTTCGCATCAGGGGCCCGTTGTCCTACGCCGATCCCGAAGAAGCCTGCCAGAACCACACGCACGCGTCGGGTATCGCCGTGCCAGAGGGCTCGGCTACGATCGACTCCAACCGGATCACGGCCATCTCGATCACTTGCCCCTCCAGGGGCCCGGCGGGATCCGGGGTTCACATAGGCGATGTCGACGGCACGTTCACCCTCGACGCTCCGTTCGCCACCTCGCCGCGCGTGACCGTCGACCGCAACGTGATCCAGGGGCGAGGCGGGGTTCTGGCCGAAGGCTCATCGAGGGTCGTGGTTCAGCGCAACACGATCACGGGTCCGGGGCGGGATCGGGGCTTCGGCTTCTTCCTCCTGGAGAGCTTCGACATGACCTCCAGCGTGACCGCGACCGTGCGCTCCAACGACATCTCGGCCGCGGCCGTCGGCGTAGGGGGCTTCATCGGGGGCCAGCCGCTGGTGGTGGGCAACCGCCTGCACGGCAACGGGACCGCCATCCAGTTCGCGGAGTCGTTCTTCGGCGAGCTGCGCGACAACTTCATCGACAACAACGGCGTCGGGATCGAGCTGGGCACCGGCAGCCCCGTCTCGCGCTGGCTGGTGCGCGGCAACCGGATCCGCAATACCGAAACCGACGGAATCCGAGTCAACCCGGGCTCGGATCGCAACCAGCTGTTCGACAACAGCTCGCTTGGAAGCGGAGGCTTCGACTGCCTCGACCAGACGAACGGAGAGGGCACGGCAGGCACTGGCAACACCTGGTCGCGCAACGTGGGCGTCACCGACAGCCCGGACGTCTGCCGCGCGCCCTGACGGCGATCGGGGAGCGCCTGCCTCAGACCACGAACTTGCCGTCGCGCTGCAGCTCGCGGCCGTCCACCGTGATCAGGCCGCCCCGGCGCAGGTCGCAGACCATGTCCCAGTGAACGGCGGAGCTGTTGGTGCCGCCGCTCTCGGGATAGCTCATCCCGATCGCCATGTGCACCGTGCCGCCGATCTTCTCGTCGAGCAGGATCTCCTTGGTCGCCGTGGAGATGCCGTAGTTGGTCCCGATGCCGAGCTCGCCCAGGCGGCGCGCGCCCTCGTCGGTGTCGAGGGTCTCGATCAGGAACTCCTCGCCCCGCTCGGCTGAGGCGTCGACCACCTTGCCTTCCTCGAAGCGAAAGCGCACCCCGGCCACCTCGCGGCCACCGTAGGCCGCCGGGAAGGAGAAGGACACCTCGCCTTCGACCGAGTCCTCGACGGGACCGGTGAAGAACTCGCCGTCGGGCATGTTGTGGATGCCGGCGCAGGGGATCCAGGTGCGGCCCTCCACTCCGAGCTTGATGTCGGTGCCGGGGCCGGTCACGTGCACCTCGCGGCTGCCCGTGATCCACTCCGACAGCCGATTGACCTCCGACGACTGGCGCTCCCACGCAGTGACGGGATCGGGATCGCCGACCAGGCACGCCTCGTAGTAGAAGTCCTCGTACTCGGCGAGCGACATGCCGGCTTCGCTGGCGTAGGCCTGGGTGGGAAAGATCGTGAGCGCCCACCGGTGCTCTCCGGCGGCCGAGCGCCGCATCGAGGTCTCCATCAGGTGGCGGCGGGCCTTCTGGTTGCGCGCCTGCTTCTTGGGGTCGACGCGCGAGAGCGCGCGCACGTTCTCGTCGGCCATCGCGACGATGCGCACGTCGGCGTTCTCGGTCGTCCACTCGGTGGTGGGCGGGATCCAGTCGAGCTGGGCGTCGGACGCCAGCGCGAAGAACGAGGCCATCGCGTGCTCGGGCGACATCTGCAGGATCGGCAGGCCGCCCGCGCGCAGCACCTCCTCGTACACCGCGAGCACGAGCGGCTCCGCGGCGGTGGTGCCCTGCACTACGCATACGTCGCCCTGCTCGACCTTGGTCGAGTACCTCACGAGGATCTGCGCCAAGGCTTCGGCGCGCTGGTCTCTCACCTTGTCTGCCCTCCATTCGTGTGCGAAATCTCGGTGTGGCGGCGTCCGGCCCTCTCCAGCAGCCACTCGTGCAGACGAGTTTCGCCGTCGAGCTCGGGATGGAACGCAACCGCGAGTATCTCGCCCTCGCGGACCGCCACGGGATGGCCGTCGAGCTCCGCGAGCACCTGGACCCCCTCCCCGTGGTCGGCCACCCAAGGAGCCCTTATAAACACGCCGCGTACCGGGCCGCCGAGCTCCGGCATGGCCAGGTCCGTCTCGAAGCTCCTGACCTGGCGGCCGAAGGCGTTGCGCTCGGCCTCCACGTCGAGCAGGCCGAGGTGGGCGCGGTCGAGCATGATCAGCCCCGCGCAGGTGCCCAGCACGGGGGTACCCGCCCGCACCATGTCGCGCAGCGGCGCGGCCAGGCCGTCGCGTTCGACCCCGAGGGTCATCGTGGTCGACTCCCCGCCGGGGAGGATCAGCCCATCGAGCCCCTCGAGGTCGGCGGGGGCGCGGACCGTGCGTGCATCCGCTCCGAGGCGCTCCAAGACCCGCAGGTGGGCCTCGAAGTCGCCCTGGATGGCGAGCACGCCGATGACCGGTTGGGCCAAGGCGCGGGCGCGGCTACCAGCCGCGCTGCTGCAGGAGCGATCCCTCGGCCGCGAGCGTCGAGATCTCCAGGCCGGCCATCGCCTCGCCGAGGTCGCGTGCGGCCGCGGCGATCCGCGCGGGATCTTCGAAGTGGGTGGTGGCCTCGACTATCGCCGTGCCGGTGCGTTCGGGATCCTCGGCCTTGAAGATGCCCGAGCCCACGAACACGCCCTCGGCCCCCAACCGCATCATCAGCGCGGCGTCGGCGGGGGTGGCGATGCCGCCGGCTGAGAACATGACCACGGGTAGGCGGCCCTGGGCGGCCACCTCGCGCACCAGCTCCAGCGGGGCCTGGAGCTCCTTGGCCGCGCCGGCCAGCTCGGTGCTCTCGAGCGAGCCCAGGCGGCGGACCTGCCCGCCGATCGCACGCATGTGCCTGACCGCCTCGACCACGTTCCCCGTGCCGGCCTCGCCCTTGCTGCGGATCATGGCCGCGCCCTCGGCGATCCGGCGCAGCGCCTCCCCGAGGTTGGTGGCCCCGCACACGAAGGGGACCTTGAACTCCCACTTGTCGATGTGGTGAGCCTCGTCGGCGGGGGTCAGCACCTCGGACTCGTCTATGTAATCGACCTCGAGCGCTTCGAGAACCTGCGCCTCCACGAAGTGCCCGATCCGGGCCTTGGCCATCACCGGGATCGAGACGGCCTGCTGGATCGCCTCGACCTTGGTGGGGTCGGCCATCCGCGCCACCCCGCCCGCCGAGCGGATGTCCGCGGGCACGCGCTCGAGCGCCATGACCGCCACCGCTCCCGCGGACTCGGCGATGCGGGCCTGCTCGGCGCTGACCACGTCCATGATCACGCCGCCCTTGAGCATCTCGGCCAGCCCAGACTTGACGCGGAAAGTGGACTCTTCCTTCACCCGGCTGATGTTACTCCCGGGCGCTACTTCAGCCGGAAGGCCTTGATGCGATCCGCATACGCGGGTTCGTCCAGCGCGTAGATGCCGTAGGCCAGCGCTTGGACGACGCTTAGCAGGGCCGAGTGCGAGCGTACGTAGGCCGGGCTGTTGGACGAGTAGAAGAGCTTGTGGTCGCCGAGCTTGGCCACCTCCGACAGCGTGGCGTCGGCGATCGCGATCGTAGCCGCGCGGCGGTTTCGCGCGAGCTTCATCGCGCGCACCACCAGCGGGTGGGGCCGGCCCGCGGAGAAGCCCACCAGAACGGTCTTCTCGTCGACCCTGCCCAGCTTGGCCAGGCCTTCCTGGCTCGGGCTGGCCACCACCTCGCAGCGCAGGTCGAGCAGCATCAGGAGGTGGCGCAGGTAGCTCGCGAAGAAGGCCATCTGGTCGGTGCCGCAGAGCACGATGCGGTCGGCGTGCGCGATCAGCTCGACCGAGGCCTCGACCTCGTCGCGATCGAGCTTGCGCGCCGTCTCCTCGACGTTCACGTGGTCGGCCGCCAGAGCCGCCTCGAAGCCGGTCTGGTCGATCGGGAACAGCGGAGGGTTGGGCACGTCGATGACGCCGTCGTCACTCTCGCGGGCACGCCTGTACTCATCGCGGGCGGCAGCCTGGAGCTCGGGGAAGCCCTCGAATCCCAGCGCCTGGGCGAAGCGCACAACGGTCGAGCTCGAGGTGTTGGCGCGCCGCGCCAGCTCCTCGGCCGTGTGGAACGAGGCCTCGTCGAGATGATCGACGATGTACTGGCCCACATCCTTCTGCGAGCGCGAGAACTCGTCGAACCGCGAACGGATCTCGGCGGACAGGGTCAGCGCTGCGGTGCCGGTCGCCTTCACGCGCCATTGATTCGCCCGGCGGCGCAGAGTTCCTTCCCGGCGCCCTGGTCAGCGCTGCACCAACTCGCGGTAGAGGGCCGTGTAGGACGTCACGCAGCGCTCGGTGGAGAAATCGCGCGACCGAGCGCGGCAGGCCTCCGCGGCGGCCGGATCGGCCCCCAGGTCGAGTGCCTCCAGCAGGGCGGCCGCAAGCTCGGGTTGCCCGCCCTCGAAGAGCCGCCCGACCGCGTCGCTGTTCACGACTTCGGGTATCGCGCCCGCCCGGCGGCCCACCACCGGGGTCCCGCAGGCCATCGACTCGACGAGCACCATGCCGAAGGCCTCCCCGAAGGAGGGCAGGGCTGTAGCCCACGCGCTGCGATAGGCGTCGCGGAGCCTCCCGCGATCGTCGACGTCGACCAGCTCCACGCCGGGGACCTCCGACACCGCACGCTCCGCCGCCGGGTCGCCAGGCCGAGACAGCAACAGCCGTGCGCCCGGCGCCTGCTCGCGCACGCGCGCAAAGGCCTTCACCAACTCCGGCACGCACTTGGAGGGCTCGGTGAGCGACGCCGCGCAGAAGACGGTGGGCTCGGGTGTGCGCTTGCCACCGGGGGTGAAGTAGTCGAGGTCCACCCCGGGCGCGATCACGCGCGGATCGATGCCCAGCTCGGTGCGGAATGCCTGCGCGACGGTCTGGCTCAGAGCTACCACGGCGCTCGATCCCGCGACCGCCCTGCGGGTGATGTCACGGCGCAGGCGCCTGGCGTCGAGCCAACTCGCCTCCGGGATCCCCATGTACGAGAGCACCGATGGCTTGCCGGTCGCGCGGGACCAGTGGGCGGTGGCGAGCCCGTCGACGGGATGCAGCGCGTGGGCCAGATCATGAGACTCGGCGCGCAGCAGAGCGTAGCTCGACGGGAGGTGGGGGATGTGGTCCTCGAACAGCCACCGCCGCAGCCGGCCGCCGCCCGGCGGGCGCGGCGCTCGCACCACGTCGAGCCCCTCCTCGCGGCGACGAGAAGGACCGCCCCTGTGGCTGGTGATCAGGTGGGGGCGGTGCCCGCGCGCCACGAAGCCCGTCGCCAGCTCGCGGGTGAAGCGCTCGGTGCCGCGACGCACCTCGGGCCAGTAGCACGGAGCGAGCATCGCGACGTCGAGACGGAAGGCCGCGGTGCTCTCGTTCACGCGCGGGGAGGTTACCTAGCCGGGGTCCCCGTTCGTCGCGCAGCTCGCTGCCGCCGCCTCACGGCTTGAGCAGGATCTTGAATGCGTTGTCTTCCTTCTTCTGGAAGGTCTCATAGGCGGCGGGTGCCTCTTCGAGAGGCACGTGGTGGGTGGCGAAGGTCTCGACTCCCAGCGGATCGTCGTCGGCGCTGACCAGCGGCATCAGGTCGTCGATCCAGCGCTTCACGTTGGCCTGACCCATCCGGAAGTTGATCTGCTTGTCGAACATCTGGATCAGCGGCATCGGGCTGGCCGCGCCGCCGTAGACGCCCGAGAGCGAGACGGTGCCACCGCGCTGGACGAGCTCGATCGCCATGTGCAGTGCGCTCAGCCGGTCGATGCCCGCCGTCTCGATCATCTTCTGAGCGGCGGCGTCTGGCAGCAGGCCGGTGAGGCGGTGGGCGAGCTTGCCGACCGGCGCCCCGTGCGCCTCCATGCCCACGGCGTCGATCACCGAGATCGGGCCGCGGCCGTCGGTCTGCTCCCGCACGACGGCCGGCAGGTCGTCGTGCTCCTCCAGGTCGATCGCCTGCACGCCGTGCACCCGAGCGCGCTCGAGACGCTCGGGTACCAGGTCGATCGCCAACACGTGCTCGACACCGCGTTGCTGGGCGATGCGGCAGGACATCTCGCCGATCGGTCCGAGGCCGAGCACGAGCAGGCTGCCGCCGTCCGGTACGTCCGCGTACTCCACCGCCTGCCAGGCGGTGGGCAGCACGTCGGAGAGGTATACGAAGCGGTCGTCGGGCGGACCCTCGGGCACCTTTATCGGCCCGAATTGGGCCTGGGGCACCCTGAGGAACTCGGCCTGGCCGCCGGGCACCTGCCCGTAGAGCTTGGTGTAGCCGAGGAAGGCCGCACCGGTGCCGTACTCGTGCACCTGGGTGGTCTCGCATTGCGACATCAGGCCCTTGTCACACATGAAGCAGTGGCCGCAGGAGACGTTGAATGGGATCACGACCCGGTCGCCGGGCGCGATCTGGCCTACCTCCGAACCCACCTCCTCGACGACGCCCATCGGTTCGTGGCCCAGGATGTCGCCCTCGTCGAGGTAGGGGCCCAGCACTTCGTAGAGGTGTAGATCCGAACCGCAGATGCCCGAGGACGTGACGCGGATGATCGCATCGGTGGGCTGCTCGATCACCGGGTCGGGAACGGTGTCCACGCGGACATCGTGATTTCCGTGCCAGGCAACAGCCTTCATGGATTGGCGACCTTTCGACGGGGACGGACCACCTCGAGCGAGGTAAGCGCCTCGGGTACCCGGCCTCTTCGTTTCCATGCGGGGCCGAGACCGTAGGTGCGCGCCAACTTGCCGCTAGCCTCCGGCCAATGACCGCAGCCATCCGGCCCGCGCTGCCCACCGAAGCCGGGGACCTGCTCGCCACCTACGACTGGCTGTTCGCGCCCCCGGGCTCGCGCCCGGCCACTTGGGACCCGGGACGAGCCGCGACCGCGCTGTCGGAGGCGATCGCCTCCGAGGAGGCCGAGATCCCTCTCGCGGACGCCGGCCCTCAGATCGTCGGCCTGTGCGCCGTGTACCTCGACATCCACTCAGTGCGCTTCGGCTACCGCGCCTGGGTGGAGGACCTGGCGGTGCACCCCGACCACCGCTCCCAAGGTGTGGGCAAGGCCCTACTCGACGCCGCCAAGGACTGGGGCCGGGCGCGGGGCGCGAGCCACCTCGAGCTCGACTCGGCCACTACCCGAACCGATGCGCACCGCTTCTACGAGCGCGAGGCGCCGAGCAACCGGTCCCGGTCCTTTGGTTGGAGGCTCTAGCAGGCGTGCTCTAGGTTCTGGTGAATGCTCGGCAACGAGAAGCCCCAGGTCGACGTTCCCTCAGATCAGCCACCCTCCTACCAGCTCGAGTTGGATGACCTGAGCGTCGGGGACGGCGACACAGCCCTGGCGGGGAACGTGGTGGAGGTGCACTACGTCGGGGTTTCCTGGGCCACGGGTAAGCAGTTCGATGCGTCCTGGGATCGTGGGAAGACGTTCAAGTTCACCCTCGGCAAGGGCCAGGTGATCCCGGGTTGGGACCAAGGCGTCGAGGGCATGAAGGTGGGCGGACGCCGGCGGATCACGATCCCGCCGGCCCTTGCCTACGGAAAGCGCGGGGCGGGCGGCGTGATCGGGCCCGACGAGACGCTGGTGTTCGTCGTAGACCTGGTCGGCCTGCGCTAGATGTCCACTCCGGACACTGAGACGCAGGCCCCCGGGCCCCAAGGCTGGTGCGTCTGCGGTGAGAAGGTTCCGATCGCCGACCCACGAGAGGTGACCCTTCCCAACGGCCGCCCCGGATGGGCCGGCCACTGTCCCGAGTGCGGCTCGCAGCTGTTCGCGATCAAGCGCAAGCCGGCGGCAGCGCCGAAGGCCGGCGACGGTATACCGCCCGACTGAGCTCAGACCGGGGTTTCTACCCGGACGTCGAACGAGGGCCGGCCAAATCGACACGGGTCGGAAGACATTTCCTCCCTACGCCGGATCGGCCACCGCGACCTCGCTGTCGGCGCCGCCATCGGCCCTGATCAGGATGGCGCCCTCGCCGGTGAGGTAGGCCTCCTCCCCGTGCTGGACGATGTCCATCCCCAGCGACTCCTCGTGCTCGGTGGCCCGCAGCGGCATCACCAGACCGATCAGCTTGAGGAGCGCGAACGTGACACCGAACGCATAGGCCGGCGTCACGAGCACGGCAAGCGCCTGCCACCCGAGCTGGGACGCGTTGCCGTAGACCAGCCCGTCAGCCACCTCGTTCCACGAGGTCTGGGCGAAGAAGCCGATGAACAGGATGCCGGTCAGGCCCGCTACCCCGTGGGCGGCGAGCACGTCCAGCGTCTCGTCCACACGTGTGCGCGGCCGCCAGACGATGATCGCGTAGCTCGGCAGTGCCGCCACCGCGCCGAGCACCATCGCCCACCCCGGGCTGATGAAGCCGCCCGCGGGGGTGATGCCCACGCAGCCGACGATGATCGCCGTTGCCGCGCCGATGGCGGTCACCTGGCGTCCGCGGATCAGGTCGAGCGCGAACCACACCACCAGCGTGCAGGCCGGCGTGAGCAGGGTGTTGGTGAAGGCGAGGACGCTGGAGTTCCCGGTCGAGAAGCCGCTGCCGCCGTTGAAGCCGAACCAGCCGAACCAGAGCAGGCCCGCGCCGAGCAGCACGTAGACCGCGTTGTGGGGCAGCAGCGCCTGGCGCCCGTAGTCCTTGCGCGTGCCGACCACGAGCGCGGCGGCCAGCGCCGAGAAGCCGGAGCCCATCTCGACCGGGATGCCGCCGGCGAAGTCGAGGGTCCCCTTCTCCTGCAGCCACCCGCCCCCGAAGGCCCAGTGGGCCAGGACGGCGTAGACCAGAACCGACCACAGCGCCGCGAAGACCAGGAATGGCCCGAAGCGCATCCGCTCCACGACCGCGCCCGACACGAGCGCGACCGTGACGATGCAAAAGGTCGCCTGGAAGGCCATGAAGAGCAGGTGCGGGATCGTGGTGCCGTCGCGTGGCTCGAATGTCACGTCCCGCAGGAAGGTGTGGCCCAGGCCGCCGATGAACCCGTTGCCCTCGTCAAAGGCCACTGAGTAGCCGACCAGCGCCCACATCACGGTGGCGACCGCGAGGGCGGCGAGGCACATCATGAACGTGTTGAGCGTGTTCTTCGAGCGCACGAGGCCCGCGTAGAAGAGCCCGAGCGCCGGGGTCATCAGCAGCACGAGAGCCGTGGCGGCAAGCATCCAGGCCGTGTCGCCGGCACTGACCTCACCGGCGGCTACGACGACGGGCCCGTACGTCACGCGCTCACCGGCGTCACGGCACCGTCGTCGGTCTCGCCGGTGCGGATGCGCACAGCCCGATCCAGCGCAACGACGAAGATCTTGCCGTCACCCACCTCGCCGGTGCGTGCGCCCTCACAGAGAGCGTCGATCGTCGGCTGAACGTACTCCTCGGACACGGCGATCTCGAAACGGACCTTTTCGGAGAGCCCCATCTTCACGGTCATCCCGCGGTAGGTCGCGACCCGTTCGAGCTCGCCCCCATGTCCCTGGACACGGCTCATCGAGACCCCGCGTACCTCGGCGCGATAGAGCGCCTCCAGAACGTCATTCGCCCTCTCCGGGCGCACGATGGCGATCACGAGCTTCACGGTCCTCGCTCCTTCTTAGACGGCAGGACTACCTCCCGCCGGGGGCGCGCGAGAGCCTAGCCGGAAGCGCACAGGACACACGATGCATAATCCATGCGGTCCTTGCCCAAGACGCCGCGAGAGGAATTCCGATGTCCGCTACCGACGACCTGCTGCGCAACGCCGAGGTCTACGCCGAGAGCTTCGACAAGGGCGATCTGCCTAGGCCTCCGGCCCGAAGGATCGCCGTGGTCGCGTGCATGGACGCCAGGCTCAGCCCGTATGGCCTGCTCGGCCTACGGGAGGGCGACGCACACGTGATCACCAATGCCGGCGGCGTGGTCACCGACGACGAAATCCGATCGCTTGCCATCTCCCAGCGCCTGTTGGGGACAGAGGAGATCGTGCTCATCCACCACACCGACTGCGGCATGCTCACGTTCACCGACGACGAGTTCCGGCAGTCGATTCAGGACGAGACAGGCATCAAGCCCGAATGGGCCTCGGAGGCCTTCCGGGACGTCGACGAGGACGTCCGCCAGTCGATCGCCCGCGTCAACGCCAGCCCGTTCATCCCCAACAAGGAAAGTGTGCGCGGCTTCGTGTACGAGGTCGAGACGGGTCGGCTGCGCGAGGTGGACTGACGCCGGCGCGGCCGGCTTCAGTGAACGGCTTCAGTGAACGTCTGCGGCGAGACGCCGGCCGCCCCCCAGGAGCACGTAGCTTCACGAGACATCAACCAGCCGTTTACCGCGACGTCAGGGCGGCGTACGAATTCGAGTGGCACGCACCGGCGATCCGGGGTACTATTTCGTCGAATGGGTCGTCGGATGGTCAGCCAACACCCCGGTCTCACGTTCCTGGCGCTCGTCGGAGCCATGCTCGCAGGGTCGATCTCGGTCAGCTCCGTCGTGGGGTTCGTCCTCGTCGAAAGGAGCTGGTTGGGCCTCGAGTCCCCCGCGGGGCTAGGCCTGTCGGTCGTGTGCTCCGTTCTCGCGCTCGTGGCCGTGGCCTTCCTCGTCTTCGTGTGCCTCTCCGCCGGGTACGGAGAGGACGACAGCGACGATGACGACGACGGACGCGGGGGCGACGACTGGCCGCCCGCCCCCGAGGGCCCCTCGGGCGAGCCGGTGTGGTGGCCCGAGTTCGAGCGGGAGTTCGCCGAGCACCTCCGCGAGCCCACCCGGACCCCCACTACGATCGGGAGCGGCTCCGGCCGCTGACAGCCGGGCCGGTCGCCGCCCGGCGATGTTCGTCGGGCCTCGCTCGCGGGCATCAGGGTTCGAGATAACCGAACCCCAAGGGAGGATCTTATGACCCACCACGAGCACGAGCGGCCACTCGAGGGCAAGCGCGCCGCGGTCGCCGTCGGGCCGCTGTACGAGGAGATCGAGGCCCTGTACCCGCTCTACCGCCTCCGCGAGGCAGGGGCGCAGGTGGAGATCATCGGCTCGGAGGCCGGTGCCACCCTGCCCGGCAAGCGCGGCGACGAGATCGAGGTCGAGCGCGCGGCCGGCGACCTGTCAGCCGACGCCCTGGACCTGCTGGTGATCGCAGGCGGGTACGGACCCGACAAGCTGCGACTGGACGAGGGGACGCTCGCGCTGGTGCGCGACCTCGACGGCCAGGGCAAGCCGATCGCGTTCATCTGCCATGGCGGCTGGGTCCCGGTCTCCGCTGGCATCCTCGCCGGCCGGCGCGTGACGGGCAACCCCGCCATCGAGGACGACGCCGTGAACGCCGGCGCCGAGTGGGAGGACGCTGAGGTGGTGGTCGATGGCAACCTCATCTCGTCGCGCACGCCGGACGATCTGCCGGCGTTCATGCGCGAGATGATCAACGTCGCGGCGCACGCCCCCGTACCGACGTAGGTAGGAGACGGTGCGGGCGGCCCCCGCCGTGGGGGTCGCCGGCACGTCACCATGTCACCGCCGGCGCGGCGATCTCGACCGGATCGGCCTCCTCGAGCCGGGTCTCGAAGTACTCGTCAGGCTCGATTCGCCCGAGCGCGGCGAGTACGAGTCGGAGGATCCCCTGGTGACCGACGATCACCGGGCAGCGGGCGTCCGCGATCGCCTCGGCGGTGGCGCTGCGCGCCCGCCCAAGGGCGCTCACAAGGGGCTCGGCACCGGGAATCGGGGATCCCATCGGATCCTCGCGCCAACCCTGGTAGACGTCCCCGAAGCGCTCGCGAGCCTGCTCGCGGTCGATCCCCTCGAGGGGGCCGTGGTCGACCTCGGTGAGCCGCTCGTCCACCTTCACGGGTGCGCCGGTGGCCGCGCCGATCAAGCGCGCGGTGTCGAGGGCCCGGCCCAGCGGGCTCGAGTAGATCAGGTCCACCCCGGCGTCGCGCAGGCGCTCCCCCGCGCGTCGCGCCTGTTCGCGCCCATGATCGGTCAACGGCACGTCACGGCGCCCGGAGTACGTGCCGCCGGCCGACTCCACCGTCTCGCCGTGGCGCACGACGAACAACCGGGCCGCCGAACGCCCTACGTCCTCCACGTGAATCCCCACGGCATCGTGTGTTTCCTTTCGTGAGCCCGGTCCTCGCCTCATGTGCGCGGAGCTGCCCCTCCGACTCGTCTCGCGAGGGACGCAGCGGCGCTCTCGCCGCTCACGACGGCCGCTTCGACACCGGAGTGCGTGAGGTAGTCGCCGGCGAGACCGACGCGAGGAGGAACGGCCTTCAGGACCTCACGTATCGAGCGGTAGTGGCCAGGGCACGGAAGCGCGAGGCCCGCCTCACGGCGGTAGACATGCTCGAAAGTCGGTGCCTGCCGAAACTCGCCCAGCAGCCGTTCGACACCCTTATGAGCAGCGCGCCTTGCAGCCTGGTCGTCGAGGCTGCGCGACGCTTCGCCGGTCAGGAACACGTCGACCAGTTCCGCGCCAAGGGGGACCAGTCCGGGCGCTTTGCGTGACTGCCTGCTCACGCACGCGATAGATCCGTCGCGTCCTTCCCCCACCGGTACGGCGAGCCCGAGACCATCGTCGGGCCACGGGTCCTGAGCGAACCCGACCGCGACGTGCACACTGCACGAGTAGGGGCTCGCCGCGAGGCATGCGCGCGCAGAGTCAGGCAGCACTGGGCCGAGCAACGTTGCGGCAACGTGGGCTTCGGTTGCGACTATCGCCGCATCAGCAGAGATCGACTCACCGGACGCGAGCTCGGCCCGCACCCCATCGTCCGGGACGTCGAGCGCGACGACGGGCGTGCCGGTGTGCAAGTCGGCGCCTTCCAGAAGCCATTCGCAGAGTGAACCCATGCCGGATGCGATGCAGAATTGCTGGGCGGCGCGCCCATGCCGCAACGCCGCCCGCAGGAACACCGAGGCGAGATCATCGGCGGGGACGCAGAACGCGGCCTCAACAGGCGGGGCGAGCGCATACGTGTAGGCAAGGCCGCCGGCTGTCCGACGGGACCAATCGCCGAGCCCTTCGCCGGTGTCCGCATCAGCGAGGCCGTCGAGATCGAAGACGCCGGGAGCACGGAGCACATCACGTCGAAACGGCAGCCGACAAAGCCTGAGCTTGTCGCGCCAGCCGATGATCTCCGAGCGCATGTAGCTACTCGGCCGGTCAGTGAAAAGACGGTGGGTTCTGGTGCCGTCATGCAGGCCCGCCGGCGCACGCATGCGATGTAGATCGTCCTTAGCGCCGAGCTCGCGGATCAATGCCAGCGTCCGCTCGTAGAAGCTCGTGATGTAGCCGGCGCCCGTGTCGATGACGAAGCCGTCCGCGTGCATGCTCGCCGTGCGGCCGCCGATATCAGGCTGTCCCTCTATGACTGTGACGTGATGTCCCAGTTGCCGCAGCCTGTACGTTGCCGTACAGCCGGCCACACCGGCCCCGATCACCACCGTGTGAGGTCCGCTGCGTATGTCTTCCGAAGGCATGGCCCCGGATCTTCGCGCGAGTCCGATCTTCACGCGGCTCGGTGCCCCAGCTTCGAGTGTGGGCACAGTCCTGTACGGGCAGCACCGAGGGCGAACACGATTCGAGAAAGGTCCACCCCATGCCAGAGCCGGCCACCGACCGCGGGCACTTCGGCAGATGGCTGACGGCGACCTTCGCCGCGACCGTGGCGGTCGCTGGACTGGTGGCTGGGATCTCGCTGCTCCACAGCGATGGCGGCGAGCCCAAGACGGCAGTCGACGTCGACGGCGGGTCGGTCGAGTTCCGCGACGGATCGATGTCAGTCGACGGTGTGCGCCTGCACTACGTCATCGGCGGTGAGGGGCCGCCGGTGATCCTCGTGGCCGGCTTTCCTCAGACCTGGTACGCGTGGCGAAAGGTGATGCCGGCGCTCGCCAGAGACCACCAGGTCGTGGCGGTCGATCCGCCCGGCATCGGCGAGTCCGGGCCGTCCTCCGAGGGCTACGACGCCGATCGCGTGGCGGCGGCGCTCTCCGCCCTGGCGCGGCGCCTGCGGCTGCGACGGCCGGCGGTCGTGGGCCACGACCTCGGTGGCTGGTTCGCCTACGCCTACGCTCGAAGCCACCCCGGCCAGGTGAGCCGGCTGGCGATCCTGGAGGCGGGGCTGCCCGGGCTCGGGCTCGAACGGCGGCTCGACTTCTCCGAGGAGGGCCGCGGCGGGCTCTCCCACGTCGTCTTCTTCATGAAGCGCTCTGTCGCCGAGACGCTGATCGAGGGACGGGAGCGCGAGTACATCTCCGGCTTCCTCGGCCGCCAGCCCGCGGGCACGTTCGACGGCGGCGCGGTCGCCGAGTACGTGCGCGCCTACTCCCACGAGGGCCGGCTCACCCCAGCGCTCGAGCAGTACCGGGCCTTCTACGAGAATGCCGCTCAGAACCGCTCGGGCCGTCTCCCGAAGCTCGACCTGCCCGTGCTGGCGCTCGGGGGCTCACGCGGAGTCGGCCTGCTGCCCTTGCGCAATGCACGGCGCGCGGCGCGCGACGTGCGCGGGGGCGTCATACGCGGAGCCGGGCACTGGCTGATGGAAGAGCGCCCGGGCGAGATCTCGCGCCGGCTGCTCGCGTTCCTGCGCTCGGCCGGCTGAGAGAAGCTTCTAGGCCTCCGTGGGGCCACCAACGCGCCACGGCCATTCGTCGTGCTCTGTGTCCAGCCAGCGTTGCGCGTCCGCGCGACCGAGCTCGATCAGCTCGTCGATGAATCTCCTCCCCAGGAACAGGTAGCTGTACAGCTCGCCGTGCATCGGGTTCCGTGCCGCGTCGGTGATCCGCCCCAGCAGCGCCAGATTGGGTGAACGCAGGATGCTCAGGAAGTTCTTGTAGTGGCGCGTGTAGACATCGACGGCGATGCGCCCGATCCTCATGCGGTCGGACGGCACGACGAAGATGTAGGGGATCTTCTCGGGGGAGCCCTCCTTGCCGGTGTCATCGTCCTGCTCGACCGCCTCGTTGATCTCCGTCAGCTTGGCGACATCGGTGGCGAGTTGGTCTGCGAGCACGCTGAACAGCGACGCCGCGCCGTCGAAGAGGTCGGGGCGCGTCGTGACTGGGTCATCCTTGGGGACCTCAGCCGAGTTGAGGCCGATCACGATGACCCGCTTGGCGCCGAGCGCGAGCGCGGGCTCAAGTGGGGCGTTCAGCCGCGACCCGCCGTCCCCGTACCAGCCGCGCCACGACGCGGGCTCGGTGACCTCGACGGCGGGGAAGACCACTGGGATCGCCCCAGAAGCGAGCACGTGGACGTTGGTGAGCTGGGTCGCCACGTAGTCGATCGCCCGCTCCTCGTTGACTGGGGGCGTCTCGCCACCCTGGTGGAAGACGATGCTGCGCCCGGTCTCATATGACGTGGCGACGACGCCCACGGTGCGCAGCGGCGTCGCCTCGTCGGCGACGTTCGCCGCGATGCGCTCGAAATCGATCACCCGGTTGAGGGTCTTTCGCAGCGGCGCTGTGTCGAGCAGGCTCGGCACGGCCCTGACCGGAAGGCTCAGGGCGGTGCCGATGAAGCGGACCAGCATGCGGAGCGAGGATGGGTGGACCAGCGAGAGCATCGCGTCGCGGTAGCTCAGGTTGCGCCAGACTGCAGCGCCACCCGCGACGGCCTCGCTGAACGGCCTGTGCGCGTTGGCGGCCAGGTAGCCGGCGTTGATTCCGCCGATGCTCGTACCGACCAGGATCTCCACCCGCTCCCCCCGCTCCTCCAGAACCGGCGCCAGCACCGATAGCGCACCCATCTCATAGGCGCCCCGCGCGCCCCCGCCCGCAAGCACGAGCGCGATCCGGCCCTTGGAGCTCTGCCCCTGCGGGTGCTCCTGACCATCACCGGCGTGTTCGTCTGCTGCGATGGACCTCTCCCTTGGCATGAACGGCTTGACGAGTGGCTGAGATGCCAGCCTACCGACGGCGACGAAGCCACCGCTGCCGAACGCGCGCAAACCCTCGCCGACGGCCGCGCTCGGTCCAACCAGATGCTCCGCAGGCACGGATCACTGCCGGGCGCGGCGGTGGGCAAACTTCGGCGAGCACCAACGGCCAATTCGTAGACGCGGAAGCGGCGCTCGGGCGGGCCCCGGCGCTCTCACGCCGGGGCCCGTGGTTGTTTCCTGACCTGCACCGATCACCGTCCTGGGCCGGGCCGTGGGCGCTCAGTCCTTGTAGGGATCGAACACCTGGCGGCCGGCCATCGCGACGCCCAGCGGCGTCAGCGTGTGCTTCACCTGGATCGAGGCACCGTGCGCGGCGAGGACCTCCGGGAGTCGCTTGTAGACCTCCGGGGCTTCGTCGGCGCCACCGCCAACGAGCACGATCCCCTGCTCGCGCAGCCGCTGCTTCGCGGCCGGCCAGTCGACCTTGCCGGCACGGACCTGTTCCTCGATCCACACCTTGCGCACTCGCGCCTCGGGTGATCGGGGCAGATGCCTGTGTTCGGCGTGCCGTCTCCTGCGCCCACTTCCTGTGGGTCGAAGACCCGGTCGCAGTCGCGGTCGTTGCACGCGTAGCGCTTGCGGCGCTTCACGCGTCCGGCCGCCTGCGAGCGGCTCATCACTCGACCGGCTCCGTGCACCGTCGAGTAGAGGGCGTCGGTGGCCTCGGGCGCCTCGGCGCCTTCGAGGATCACCGACTCTTCCACATGCCTTCAAGCCCGAGGCGATACCGACGCGATCACCGCCTTCTTGGTCGACGCATACGAACGAACCTGGACCGGCTAGCTGGTCGTTGGCGCTCGCTTTCACGCGAAGCAGGAAGAGCGCCGGGGTGAGAGCGTTGGGACAGTTTCGCAAGGTCGCGCGTGCGAGCGCTCGGCTGATCCTCCCTTCAGTCTGCGCCCGGGCGGCTCGTTACGCTGCCGATTTATCGGCGTCCCGAAGCAACTCAGCGACGACATCGCCTGGGGTCTTGCCGCGGGCCTCGGCGATCCGCTCCAGGCGTTTGACGTCCTCGCCCTCGACGCTGACCGTGATCAACAACTTCGCGCCCGGATCACCGTCGTGATGCTCGACGTACCGAGGATCGAGCGTGGCAAGGTCGGCGTCGAAGTCGCCAGCCTGCGGATCAGGGTCTGTCCAGGGATCCTCGCTCATGGTCACGCGTCCTGAATCCTACGCTCGCGGTCCGTCGAACTCCAGCCGGTGACGACGAGCCACGTCGTAGGGTCCAACGTCCGCTCGACCACGAGCGTCAGGATGCGGCCCTCGTCGCTCCGCCCGATCAGCAGCAGCCGCTCGGGTGGTTCTCCTCGCGAGCGGGCGTTCCGCACCAGTGCGTAGCGGTTCCGCCGGGAGTTGCTCTGCCTCAGCGGAGATCCCACGCGCACCGAGCTTGTCGAGAGCGACGTCCGTTGTGAGCAACTGGCTTATCGGATTCGACGCCACCTCGCACGGTGTACCGGCCTGGGCCGACGGATCGCCGTCGAGCGTCAGCGTCAAATGTAGTGGGCCGGCCAGGACTCGAACCTGGGACCTACGGATTATGAGTGGCGGATTTGCAGGGATTTTTGGCTCTGGTTGGGTTAGGTACGGCCAGTTAGGTCGGGCTCGGTGGGGTTAGATTTGCCTACTTGGGGACACGGTTCGGGACATGGTTACGGACGAAATCGTTGGGAGCGCCCGGCTCCGGCGACAGGTGGACTCTCCTGGACAGATGTTCGATGAGCCTGTCGCCCACGATTGTCGATCACTAGTGTGATGCGCCGGATCCGGAACGGGGTCGGTGTGACCGCCTTCCCTGTGGCCCGGAGATCATGTCCGTCCTCACCCTAGGTCGATTCCAAGCTCCACGCCCATGCCATCTTCCGCTCTTGCTAAGCCACCGAGCTGCCCTTCGGGTCGCCCTCGGGTAGCCCACGCAATCGACTTTGACGCGGACCAGTTCCCAGCGCTTCCAACCCACGCCGAAGCCCAGAGCGTCCTCCGCTCTGTAGGTCTCGATGGTGAAACCGTGGCGTCCCTGACTCCCTGGGCCTCGCGTAATCTCCTGTTCACGCTCGACATGCTCTTCACTAAGAGACCGAATTCCAGTGTCATCCGGCAGTTCATGAACACGCCGGCTTCTCAGCTCGGCGCCAGGTCACCAGCGTCGATAGTTCTCGAACCAGGCGGCGTCGAACTGGTACGGGAGCTAGTTCATAGCTTGGTAGCCACGACCGACTAGCAGCGGCCCCTCTGGGGTGCGACGTCGAACTCCAGCTCAGGTCAGCCGCGGCGCAGGGTCTAGTTTCACCGAAGGATCTCTGGTCAGGCGCAGCCCAATCACTTTGCCAGCGCTCTCCCGATCAACGGGACGCTCGTAGGGCCCGCTGCTAACGCGCCACACGGCGACCTTTGGTCGGTGAAGGGACGCTACCGCTAAACAGCAGGCGGCAAAGATCTTGGGGCCGAGGGGAACCATCACCGGCCGTGCCGTGCGAGCGTTCGCGTAGACCAAGCTCTCCAGCACCGAGCAGCACTCGAATGGATCGTCCACGCGATAGGGAACTCGCGGACGCTCGACCTTGTAGCCAGTAAGCCGCGACGGTATGTCCTCAAGAAGCCGGGGATTCGCTTCCTCCATGGCGGAGTCGTAACGATCGTCCTCACCGGTAGGAGTGAAGATCCATACACGGCCCGGCTCGATGTACTCGAGGGCACCAACCGCCTTGTCCGTTTCGTAGCCGAGCCCGACCAGGGCGGCGATCGGGCGATTTGGGAACGGAGTCCACCCAGCGAACCAGGGAGTCACAGGGCCCGAGGCCCATGTGAGGTCGGTGCCGGCGGGAGGGTCGGAAAACTCGGCTGGGGTGTAAAGGAGGTCGACTGATAGTTGAGCGTCCCCGGTGTAAGTCGTGATCGCCTGAAACACGTGTGCCATCCGGTCGCGAGTCATGCTCGATATGTCAATCGCCACACGAAGCAACTTCCGGTCAGTGCCTAGACTCTCAAGCCACTCCGGAACAAAGTCGGCGAACTGCGCATCGTCCACGTCGCGTATCTTCCATCCCGCCCCCGCGAAGAACTTTCTGTTGTCGTCATAGGCGAGCTCACGGTGGCGCGGAAAGGTGCAAGCGACGCGTTCGCGGATCAGATCACTTTTGTGCTCCGGAATACTTCGACTGCGACGCTCATATCCGCAAGACGCGAGCATCGCGTCCCAACGACCGGGCTGCTCGCCGCTGAGGCGCAAAGGCTCAGGGGGTACCCGGCCAATCACCAGGTGACTCAAGGCGGCGCCCGATCGAAAAGTTGCAAATCGACGTCAGGATCCGCCACCTGCTCGGGCGTCTCCTCTCCGACGCCAGCCAGATCAGGGGAGCGCTGCAGCATTCTGCTTAGCGTCACTGGACGTCCTAGCGTCAAACTTGTCCGGTAGTACGGAGCCAACAGGTAAGCCAGCCGAAAGCGTTTGCCGACGAGCGAGCGTGGCAGCCAGCCTTCGCCGGGCGCGGGGACATAAACGATGGCGCCCGCGTTGAGAGCGGTCTGCAGTTCTTCTAGCAGGCGAGGGTCTGCTCCCAGGTCAACCCGAAAGGTGCCAGGTGGATCCGGATTGAAGTCGCGCGCGATGACTTCATCCCGCAAGTACTCACCTACCCGGTCAAGAATTCCTATGATGCCCCGAGCTTCCTCCCCAGGCTCGGGGGCAGCCGCCGGGATCGTCTTGAGTAGCGCCCTGAAGAGTTCACTCGCGGCCGAAACGACCCCAGCTTGCTCGCTGTCGCTGACTCGAACGCCATGGTCACGCGTTCGTCGTTTCAGGTCATCGAGCATCTGCGCGACAATTCCCAAGAACCACCTCGGGTTGCCTTCCACCATCGCGAAGAGAGATGTCGCTCCGGAGTAAACGCGCGCGTTTCGCCGGTTGCTGATCACCTTTCCAGTCTTCGCTATTCGGTCGTCGGGGTTGCGATACGCAAGCCGAAGAGCGGCGATTGAGATGATTTTCCGGACGTCCGCCGCGCGCTCTTCCTCCTTCAAGAACACCAGCTGGTCGAGATCAACTCCCTCCCGACGCAGATAGTCATCGAAGCTTGCGTCTACTCGTCGGAGCTTTTTGAGTCGTCTGACCTGCGGAGACGTCGGGCCATACCCCGAGGCCCCAGGTCCATGAGAAGGAGCGTCGAAGACAGACCTCCCGAGGACCTTCTCCGAAGTCACCACCGGAAGCTCCCATTGCTGAAGCATGCCGTCGAGTAGCTGTCGGCAGAAGGCGTACGCCTTCTCCTTCTGAGGATACGTCAAGACGATGGGCGCGTAATCGTGTCCCGGCATCACGAGCGAATCGCCCTCCAGTGCCCCAACGCCCTCCGTCCAGGGAGCAAGCGACAACTTGAAGAGGAGGCGCTGATCGGTGCTGCGAAGCGAACGGAAAAGGACCCCGCGCAGGGTGTTCGGGATCAGCTCAAGCTCGTCAAACAGGAACGCCCATTTCCCCGCCTTCTCCCCCACGGCCGCATTGAACCGTGAGATGGCGTGGATAGCGTGGGTTTGATGCTGCATGTGCAGAATTCGCTCCTTGGCCAGGCGCTCTCCGCGGTCGGTGCTATCGCGAAACACCTCGCTGCTAGCTAGCTCGCCGAGGTCATTCAGCCGGCGCTCCAATAGCGATATCAATGACTCGAAGTCAACGACTGGCTGACGAAAGTGCCAGCTAGAAGCGATGTCCCGGACTAGGTCTTCTTCGGCTTCCTCACTGAGTTCAACGGCTCTGTAAGGACGCTCGCGAGAATCGCTCGGTCGCACGATGCGGTACTGCATCGCTTCTGCAAGCGCGCGAAGTATGTGCGCAGTGAATGCGGAAATTGAGAAAAGCACTCGGAACTCCGGCTCAAGGCCGATCGAGATGTGCTCGACTTGCTCGCTCCACGCGCGGTCCGTGGGAACAAAGATTCCTGTGAAATCCACCTGTCGCCGGTAGCTATCGGCCTCGTCATGCTGCCAAGCAGCGAGCGCTTGGCCGTGCAGCATCTTCAGCAGCGTCGTCTTGCCAGCCCCGCGAGGACCGATCAACACGGCATGGTTGCGGCGGATCAGCTGGGCGTACTGAGGCGGCGGAATAAAGCTCGCCGCCACCTGCGCATAGTCGAGGTAGCGCGCGTTGAACGAATCGTAAATACTTGGGGCTTCGTCCTGGTTCATGGGCGGATAACCCGTCTGATGCTGTTGTCCTGATCGAGTTCGACGTTGTAGCCGAGGGAAGACTCCAGCTCCGTCGCGAGCAGGGCGACGTCTCCTGGAATCAGAAACTGCAGTTCAGGAATGCGTAGCGCCATCGCGGACCATTCCCAGCCAGTGGGCTCCTCCGCATGCGCGTCGGCGACACGCCGAGCTACCGCCGGGGTGTCGCCGCTAAAGCCAAACCCACCTGTATGAGGAAGCCCAGATCCGAGGGTGGAAGGTAGCCACCCACCGTTGTGCTCCCACCGCCAAGACTTGAACGTCCCCGCCAGCGATAAGCCCAGCCGTTGAGCCTCGCCCACGTGGTAGGTCAGCAAGTAGAACTGGTTGCGCGCATGAGTGCCTAGCTCGTCCCGTGGCCGGGCACACAAGCTGCCTGCGGCTAGAACAACTGGCATCGCCGCGCCACCTCGGCCGTAGTCGAGATGCGGATAGTGCTTGTGGCCGTGAATCACAGTCCAGCGCCCGTACTGACCGTCCTTGAGCAGGGTCAGTAGCCGGTCGCCCCCCTTCATGACGCTCGCTTCCTCGGTATCCACCACGCCGAAGCGGTCTGGATGGTGATGACACAGAAGGATGTTCACAGCAAGGGGGTCGAGCGTTTCAAGCTCTTTTCGAATGCGCGCCACCGTGCGGTCAGCAACGCGTCCGTGTTCATGTTCGTGTTCGTCGTCTACGCCGTTGAAGCCGTGATAGGCGCAGCTGTTGAGTGTGAGCACGCGGCAGGGCCCTTGCTCGGCTAGCGCAAAGTGACGCGACCAGTACTGATCGTTGCGGGTCAACGGTTCGATCGGAAAGAGCGGTTCGAGTTCCTGCAGGCGACCCTTAGCGTCAAACTTGCTCTGAGCGGGACGCGAATCGACGTCATGATTACCAGCCGTTGCGATGATCTGTCCGGCGCCGAGTTCTTGCTTGAGCTCCTGGAGACGGTCCCAGGCGAACGCCACCCCGGCTGGGTCGGCCGCGTGGGCCAAGTCGCCGCCGCACAGCAGAAGGTTTGCGCTGAGACCATTCTGTGCGATGAGCCGCTCAAGGCCCTTCATCGGATTCTGTAGCTGGTCGTTCGGAGGGGTTGTACTGAGAAACGACGGCTTAGGATCGTGTCCCGCGGCCTCGGCGTAAGCGTGCAGATCGCTGACTACCGCGACGGTAAAATACTCAGGTTCTTCGCCACCGTTTCCAGCCTGAACCCCCTCTTCAGAACTCGGAGCGGAATGCATTACGGCGCGCTCGAGTAGTTGTCAACCAAGACTTCCCTGCGCTCCCGGCGCTCTTCGGCTCGGCCGGCCACCTGAGCCCGTACAGACACCACCGACACGCGCCACCGCTCATCCAAGCCTTGGAGTCGCTCGTCGTCCGTGTACGACAAGAGAAAGTGGGCTCCAGCCCGCTGGATGGCTTCTAGCCCGACGATTAGGCGGTCAAGTGCGCGGTCGTCAAATGACCCGTAGCCGTAGACGCCGTAGGCTCCTCCCTTGGCGCGACTGTAAGGTGGATCGAGGTAGAAGAAATCACCAGGCCGAGCATCATCGATCAAATTGCTGAAATCCTCAGAGCACAGATGGGCGTCCCGAAGCGCTACCGAGCAGCGATAGAAGTGACTCGCGGGCGGGACTCGACCTGCCCTGCGGCCGATGGGCACGTTGAAGTGATTCTGGCGATTAGTCCTGTACACGCCGTTGAAGCAGTGGCGATTCAGATAAACAAATCTTGCAGCTCGTTCGATATCCGGTAACTCGGCAGGGTTGAAGCCGCGCACTCGATAGTAGGTAGTGGGGTCTCCGCCCCACTCGTGCACATGCCGTGCGACCCGACGAGGATGCACGCAGACCTCTCTGTAGGCCTGTATCAGGTCGGCGTTGAGGTCACCGATGATCGCCCGCCGCGGCCTCAGCGCAAAGAACAAGCACGCAGAACCAGCGAAGGGTTCGACGTACCGGTCGAAACCTTGGGGAGCTCGCGTCATTAGCTCTGGCAAGAGGGCGCGCTTGCTGCCTGCCCAGCGGAGAAAGGGGGAAGCCCAAGGCGTTTGGCTCACGGCGCTGCCTGTCCAGGGAGGCGTTCAGACAGCCCATCGGGGTGCACGGCGCCACTCTATCTCTGAGTTCTATCACTGAGGGCTACCTCGGTCCCACGGAAACGGCCACCGTTGACACGAGGCATCAGGAACGCCGTTGTGTGTGTCGCGCCGGACGCCGCGAAGGCGCCTTGAAGCCGTCACGCGACCCAGCGTGCGTCAGCTAGCTCATCCCGATAAGCACCAGTCGCGAGATACACCCGGAACCGCCGCCCCTCCGCGAGCGGCCGGACTTTCGCAATCGCCTGATTCGGCGTCTTGGCCTCGGTGGCGAACACCTCGCGGTAGCCGGACTGCTCCGGTGAGATCGTCGGATCGGTTGCGAAGACCAGGTACCCGCGCCGACTTGCTCGCTCGGCGTTCACCTTGGCGACTCGGTCTTCTTCGCGCTCACGCTCTCTGTGGCTCTTGGCCATCTCGCCCTCAGTGACGGGAGATCATAAGGTTTCGGTTTTCCGGGCTCCCGGGCCCAGATAGTCGATCTCGCCGGCTCGAATACGTAAGTTCAGGTCGAGGAGCCTGGTGTTCCGCTCCGCGGCAGTGAGGCCCTCCGGCCAGCCGTAGGCGACAGCTACCGCAGCGTCGAGCTGCGTCTGAAGACTGGAAAGATCGGCAAAGGCGCCCTCCTCGACAAGGTTGTGGAGCTCGGTGAGGCCAACCTCCTCCTGACTACATAATTCCGTCCGGCGGGCCAACACAGCGACGCCAGCGGCTGCAACGTCGGCTCGCTGCTGCCTGGAGGGCGTGGGAGGCCACGGGAACGTCTCAAACGCCGAACTGGGCGTGTATCTGATCCGGTCCTCCAGAGTCGACGAGCGACCGCGGGCCCAGTCTGTGTGAACGGTCGAGCTGAGCACCGCCATGGAGTAGTCGTCCGAGAGGGCAAACATGTTGGTTCCGTCGCTGGGCCGCCATCCTGTGTCGCACCAACAGAAAACGATTCGCTTCGCAACTCGAGTCCCTGCGATGAAGCGCGGAAGTCCGGCAGCCGCCCGACGAAACTCGGGCCGAGGCCAGAGGAACTGCCACCAGCGAGGGTTACGCGAATAAGAGTTGCTCGTCTCCCGCGCCTCCTTGGCTTGGGCGCGCACGATGCCGAGCGCACCCGGATACCGTCGTGCGCTTTCGAGAGACATCTGCCCAAAGTCGACTACGTACCGGCCAGGCTGCTGGAGCGGATTGCGCGTGATGTCTCGGCCGTCGAGATACGGACGGACGACGGCCGCGTAGTCCGCGTCTCGACGAGACAGGATCTCCTGAGCGGCCTCCGGGTCAATGTCATAAGGCGCTCCTGGGAGAAACCCCTGATACGCGACACCCCGATTCTCCGGGATCGGAGGCACATCGGCGATGGGCACGGTTGAGGGGCGCAGTGCGGTGTCAATGCCCTCTACCTCCTGGCTGTCCAAGATCAACGGCGCGGGCCGCTCGGTAGGACGTGCCACCCAATTCACGATGCTGACATCCACGTTGGCCTCTCCAGGCCAGTCTTGGGTGGAGACGGCGTCGGTGATGACGCCGCCGCGCTCAACGATGTAGTTCAGGCTCGCGTCGCGCCCTCGGTTCTGGCTGATCGAGTTTGTCCCAACCAGTCCGGCGCGCTGTCCATCAGCGAGGCGGTCGTGCGTCTTTCTGAACCAGTAGACGCAGTAGTCACGAAGCCCCGTGTCGAACTCTTGGCTGAGCCACTCCACGTAGTCGTCCCCGAACAGTCCTCGTAGGTGCCGGTCACCGTGAAAGGGAGGGTTCCCTACGATCGCGTCCGCGTGCGGCCAATTCATCCGCAGCGCGTCGCCTTGCTGTATGCCGGAAAGGTCGGCCAGCGGAAGCGTCGCTTCGTCCAGATGTAGCTCGTCGACGGTTAGCTTGTGGCCCATCCAAAGCGTCACGCGCGCGACGGCAACCGCGAAGCCGTTCAGCTCGATTCCCTGGATGTTGCTGAGCGGAAAGAAGATGCTCAGCGCACCTTGCTCCGGGTTCTTCATGCCTGCAGCGCGGCGCAGCTCGGCTTCCCGCTCCCGCAGCCGCTTCTCAAGGCGGCGTAGCTCCTGGTAGGCGACGTACAGGAAGTTGCCGGACCCGCAAGCAGGATCGAGAACGACGTAGTTCAGTAGATCGTTCTGGACTTGAACCGCTTCCGCGTGGGAAGTGATGTTCTCGATGCGCTCTTCCCACGGACGGACGATGGTCGGCGTGACGACCTTGCGGATGTCGGCCTCGTGGGTGTAGTGAGCACCGAGCGCCCACTGCATGTCGTGGCCAAGGCCGCCCTCCATGAGCGACCCGAAGATTGCCGGCTGCACCCGAGTCCAGTCCGACTCGCAGGCCATCCGCAGAACGACCAGTTCGTCGGGCTCGAGGTGCACGCGAGCGGGGTCCTGAAAGAGCCCACCGTTCGCGTACCGAACGCCCGCGTAGAGGCCGTGTGCAGGTCCACCGTCCTGGGTGTTCAGGTAGGCAAAGAGCTGACCGAGATCCTCGATGCTCGATCGTTGCCGGTCGTCGATGAGGCGGTCGAGCAGCCTTGTGAAGAGCTGGGCTTCGAGCTGACCGAGATCCTCAGCGAACATGCACCAAACGACTTGCAAGATGAAGTCACGGAGCACCTCAGCCGGTGCGGCCTGTCGCTCGCGGAGTCGTTGGTAGACCTCGACGACCCTGCTCACCGTTTCCCGCGTGAGCTCCTCGTGACCGCCCGAGAACACCGGCTCCCGGCCGGCCAGGAAGAGGAGGGCTTCGTAGCGGTCGGGGAGCTCGATCAGGTCGAGCTCAAGGCGTGGTTTGCCAGGGAACAATCCGGGCTGCAAGATCTCCAGCTTCTTGAAAGCGCAGACCACCACATACGTTGGCGCTGCGATATTTCGTTCGGGATCTGCTGACTGAGCCCAGTACTGCAGAGCCTGCCCACGGTGCACTATTAGGCGGTTCGCTTCTGCTGGCCGTTTCATCTCGAACAAGCAGACCCGAGGCCAAATCAGATCGATGAAGCCACCCTGCTGGGGCTCTTCGAAAGTGGCAACGGCCTCGCGGTCGGGCCGTAACAGGCGAAGAGCTGGTTGAGGAAGGTCTGAGCCTCAGAGCGTTCGGTGCCTTCGTAGACGCTCCACTTGGCTGCGAAGTCGCCGAGGCGGCTGCGAATCTCCTCGCCGGTCAGCGCCACCGGCCGGAGCTCCTAGACGGCGAGGCGCTCTTGATCGTTGCTTGGGACCGCGAAAAAGGTGCGCTGCATGAGCTTCCTGTGATCATCGGCGAGCGCCTGTTCAGTGGCGCTGAGCGCAGCGATAAGGTGAGGCTCAGCCCCCGAGCCCTCTAGGGCGGTCCTAGCGCGGACGGCCCTCTCCCGTGCCTCTGAAATGTAGAGCAGGGTCTTTTCAACCTCGCTCAGATGGCTCTCACTCATGGTCGGCACGTTAGGCCCTCACCCGGACGGCGAGGGCCTGCCAGGCCGCATTCTGCGGCTGTTTGGTGGCGGTTTGTCGCGGATCGATTCACTTCCGTGGCCGACCACGTGGCGCCGGGCTCCCTCCGGCTCGCTTTGTGAGCACCCAGCTCTCAAGATCGCTGCGCAGGAAGCGGATGTGGCGGCCAATCTTGAGGTGAGGCAAGCGCCCGGCACGAGCTGCCTCGTAGATCCAGCTGGGCCGGACCGAAAGCAGCCGTGCCGCCGCCACGGCATCGAGCAGCGGCTCGGCAAGCGCTTCTTGGGAGCCGTTCTCCGCGACATCGACAGGACGAGTGCTCATGACGTCGCCGCTCATAGCTGCAGCGGGTCGTCGGGTGGCTTGAAGATGTCTACCGGCGGATCGGAAGCGGGGGGCTCTTCGGACCCGACCTGAGGCTTGCGAGGGATCCCTGTGGTGCTGGTCGGCGCGACCTGGACCTTCTGTGCTCTGCCTGAGCCGATCACAAAGCACGCACCGGGTTGGAGGGCTCTGACGTCGTTCGGCGAGACCTTGTATTGGTGCTGGGCACGTGCGGAGCCGACATCGAGTGAGCGGCCGGAGTCGTGTTGGACGCTTGCCTCGATCTCGATCTTGGTGCCGGCCGCGCGGATAAGCGGCTCGGGCTCGGGGACGGCGTGGAGGATGATCGTGTGGGCGGCGTTGAGGATCCGCGACGCTGCCTCGTCCCCGCCCATGCCTTCGTAGGCCTGGGGGGCGAGCACGAGCGAGGCTCCGTAGGAGCGGACGATCTCCACGAGGCGAGCGACGCGCTCGCCGCTCGCGATCGCCGAGAACTCGTCGACGATCAGCAGCACTTGGTGGCCCTCCTGTTTGCGTGCCGCGACGTACTGCTTGAAGTCCTCGAGCAGGAAGCGTGCGAGCTTGCTGGTCTCCTCGCCGTAGAGCAGCTCGTTGAGCAGCAGGTAGCCGCTGTCTGCGTCCTCGAAGGCAAACTGGCCGTCGAGCTGGCCGCCGACGGCGTCAAAGAACGCCTGGTAGCGGTGCCGGCAGGCGGCGACGTGCTCGTCCTTGAAGGTGAGCAGATCCTTCGCCCTCGGCGTTCCTGCCCATAGGTCGGCGAGCGTGTTTCGGTCGAGGCGGTCGAGTAGCTCCCGTGAGGAGCTTGGTGGCCCTTGTGGGGCGGTGCAGGCCAGTCGGACGAGGTTGACCGAGAGGTCGCGGTAGTAGGTGCCACCGCCTTCTTCGGCCCAGTCGATGAGCTCGATCAGCCGGTTGGCGATCTCACGTCCCGATCCCCGCCAGCCGTCATAGCGGTCCTGGGGGAACATCAGGGGTGTCCGGCCGGCGTGGCGCATCAGTTCGTCGAACCGGCGCAGCGTGTGCTCGTCGCCTTTGGCGTCGAGCACGAACACTGACCAGTCGGTGACGCTCGCCGTCCCGTGGGCGAGGCGCAGCAGAGTCTCGGTCTTCCCCGACCCCGGCGCGCCGACCACGAGCGTCGTCTTTTTCATCCGGCCGAGCAACATCTGTGCGCGGCCGCGGCTGGTCTTGAGCAGCCGGTCGCCGGCGAGGTGGCGACCGAGCTCAAACCCGTTGCCGGGCCGCTCAGGTTCGGCGCCGAGCGCACGGCGCGCACGCCGCTCACGGCGCTCCTGGCGGCGCTCGCGGGCGCGGTCGCGCGCCCGGTGTTGCTCCTCGACAGACTTCGAGCGCACCGCTTCAGTGAACAGCGCGAGCGCGGGTGCGATCCCGATCGCCTCAAACCACCACGTGCGCATGTGCGGCCACGCGGCCGCGGCCATCGCCCCGGGCTCGAGTGGCCGGTTGGTCGACTCAAGCGCATCGAGCGCGCGGCCCATCTCCCCGACGATCGACTGGTAGAAGAGCGCGGTCACCCCGACCCCGGCAACCGCAGCGGTCAGGAGCCAGCCGTGCCGTCTGCGCAGCAGACGGCCCAGGACGAACGCCGCGACACACGCCGGGGCGCTCACGAACACCGCCCCGACCGAACAGATCCCGATCAAGACGTTGCGAGTCTGCTCGCTCTGGTTGCGCTCGTTCATCGGTTCCCCTCCGGTAGCGGCAACACTTGGACGCGGCCCGCGCCCAGCTCGGCCGCCAGCTCGCTGATCAGCCGCAACGGCGCAGGCGCCGCGAAATAGCTCACCGCCGCATAGCCCCCAACAAGCTCGCCCATGATCCGCGCGGCGCGCCGGCGCTCCTTGAGCGTCAGCTCGACCTCGACCGCCGACTCGCGCCCGTCGAGGCGCACGAGCCCGTCCGGACGGTGAACGCCACGCCTAACGGCCTCGCGGCCGAGGTCGCGCTCGCTCACCCATACCGCGCGCTCGTGGCGCGTCTCGACGTGCAAACGCACCTCGGTCACCGCCGCGACGTGCGCGAGCGCCCCCGCCGCCGGACGCCACACCGCGTAGTCGAGCCCGGCGGCCCGCAAGCCCCGCCGTGTGAGCCACACATACACCGGACGCCCCACCAGCAACGCCCGCGCCTCGACCCACCCGGCGGCCTGCCAGCGCTCCCGCAGCCAACGCGCCGCATGATGCGAGCGGCCCATCAACCGCGCGAGCTGAGGCAACGTGATCGCGTACTGCTCACCCACGATCCCCAACAACCGCAGATCACGCTCGGTGACCCTCACCTGCCCCGCGTCAGACCTCCTCGACCTCGCCGCCACCCCTGCCTGACTCATCTGCTGCCCTCCTTCGAATTTGCCCCTTTCCCCATAGACGGACTCGACCCCGATTTGGCCCCCCCCTTCTTCACCGTTTCTTAACCTTGGCTCGCCCCGCCCG
>JAABUS010001757.1_pt1 | contig 45003 bp, 42 predicted proteins | sample 5560161 | NCBI WGS metagenome assembly JAABUS01 (sample SAMN10711885, study PRJNA513376) | rock metagenome | isolation source: Antarctica rocks | place: Antarctica: Victoria Land, Trio Nunatak nord | collected 2016-01-04
TGCCCGAGGTGATCGTCGAGCACGAGGTGGAGTACCAGTCGGTGCTGGTGGCCTTCGAGGACGACAACTACTCCGGGGAGGCGGTATCCACCGCGGCCAGGCTCGCCGCCCGGCGCCGGCGGGGCATCCACGTGCTGGTGACCATCACCGTGCCGGCCAACGCTCCGATCGGCGCCTCGATGCCCGAGGCCGAGAGCAAGGCCCAGGAGGCAATCGACTCCGCCCGCGTCCGTGGCGGGCGCCGCGTGACGGGCCATTACGAGAAGGTGAGGGCGGGCGAGGCGGGGCGCCGGATCGTGAGCGAGGCGCGCGAAATCCAGGCCGCGGCGGTGGTGATGACCCTGCCACCCCGTCGGGCCGGCTCCTCGCTGTTCGGGCGTACGCTCGAGACGGTGCTCTCCGAGCGCCCCTGCCGGGTGATCATCGACTCCTCCAGGCACGAGGGCGTGCCACGAGCCGCCTAGATGGTGCACCTAGACTCGGCACCGTGGATCGGGCCTACCTCGCCTCGTCGCGCGCCCTCAGCGGTCTTCTCAGCCTGATCGGCGTGGCAATGGTGGTGAGCACGCTGGCAAGGGGCGGCGGTCCCTGGGCCATCGGCGTCGTGCTGGGCGCTCTGTTCGCCGTGCTGGGGGCGGCGCGCCTGTTCCTGGCCCGGGGAGTGGGCCCCGGCGGGCGCAGTTGAACCTCGGGGCGCACACCGAGGCCCGCATCGCCCGGGGGCTCGGCGAGCCGGCTCTGTTTGCGATCGCGGTCGGGGCGGCGGTGTCTTCGATCTACTTCGCGCTCGGGGTCGTGGCCGGCGCGGCACTCGGGCTCACCCCGGTGGTGTTCCTCATCGCCGGGCTCTTCTTCGTGGTCACGATGCTCACCTACGTCGAGGGCAGCTCCCTGCACCCGGAGCGTGGCGGAGCGTCGGTGTTCGCCCGCTACGCCTTCAACGAGCTGTGGAGCTTCCTGGCCGGGTGGGCGATTCTCCTCGACTACCTGATCGTGATGGCGATCGGGACGTTCGCGGTCTCGCACTACCTGGCCGCCTTCTGGGCCGAGGCGGGCGGTCCCGGCGAGGAGCTGCTGATCGCCGCCGCCACGCTCGCCTATGTGACCTGGGCCAATATCCGCGGCCTGTCCGCCGAGCGCTACCGCACGGTCCTGCGCCTGGCGCTGCTCAGCACAGCGCTGCTGGTGGCCATCGCCGCGATAGGCGCGGTGCAGCTCTTCGACGCCTCGCTGCTCATCGACTCGGTGGATGTGGGTTCGGACCCGGAGTGGGAGGACCTGGTCTTCGCGGCGGTTGTGGCCACCGTGGCGTGCACCGGCATCGAGGCCGCCTCGGGCCTGGCGGGCGAGCTGCGCGTGAGCCGTCGCGGGCTGCGCCGGGTGGTCACGGTGGGCGCCGCCTCGGTACTGCTGCTGTTCGCCGGCTTCTCGGTTATCGCGCTCATGGCCCAGCCGGTGGTGGACGGCAGCACGCCGCTGGGCGACTCGCTTGTGGAGGCGCCGGTGCTGGGCGTGGTGTCCGAGCTCGAGCCGGGGTGGCTGGCCGAGGGCCTGCGCTACGCCGTCGGCGCCCTGGCGGCGTTGGTGCTCGTTCAGGTGGTCAACGGTCAGATGCTCGGCATCGGGAGGCTGGCGTACTCACTTGGCCGCAACGACCAGATCCCCAGCGTGCTGTCTCGGCTCGCGACCACCCGCTCGACGCCCTACGTCACGATCGTGATCGCCGCGGCGCTGGCCTTCGGCCTGGCGGCCAGCCGGGACATCGAGTTCCTGGCCGGAATCTTCGCCTTCGGCGCCATGCTCTCGTTCACGATCGCCCACCTCGCGGTGATCGCGCTGCGCTTCCGCGAACCCCACCGCCCGCGGGCCTTCGCGATCCCCCTCTCGGTGAGCGTGGGCGGCGGCTCGGTGCCCCTGCCGGCTGCGCTCGGAGCGCTCATGGGCGCGGCGGGGTGGATCAGCCTCCTGGTGCTCAACGAGGGGGCCAGGATCGCCGGGAGCAGCTGGATGCTGGCGGGAGTGCTCCTTTACACCATCCACCGCAGAGGCCAGGGCAAGTCGCTTACCAAGCGCTACTCGATCTCGGAGGAGGCCCTGCGCGAGGCCAAGGAGGTGCAGTACGGGAGCATCCTGGTGCCGGTCTTCGGCGAGGCGCTCGACGACGACATCGTGGGCACCGCCGGCCGTCTGGCCGCCGAGGATGCCGGTGAGGGGGAGGGGGGCGCCGTGCTGGAGGCCCTGTACGTGTTCCAGATCCCGATGTCGCTGCCGATCGACGCGCGCGTACCCGACGACCGGATCGAGACGGCGCGCGGGGCGCTGGCCCGGGCGAAGGAGGTCGGTGAGGAGTACGAGGGGGTGGAGGTGGCCACCGCCATGGTGCGCGGGCGCACGGCGGGCGCGGCGATCGTGACCGAGGCCCGCCGCCGGGGAGTCGAGGCGATCGTGCTGGCCGCCGAGGCGCCAAGCCGCATTCGCGGCGGCGGGCGGCTGGGTGGTCGTGGCCTGGCACGCGACCGCTTCGCCGGCGAGACCACCCGCTACGTGATCGAAAAGGCCCACTGCAAGGTCCTGCTCACGGCTCCGCCCGCGGAAGGGGCACCGGCGCCCGCCGGCGATGGAGGGGCAACCGCGGACCAGGCCCCGGCCTGACGCGCCCGCGAGTGGCCGGGCTGGGCCCCGCCCGGCGCTATTGTGGGCGCCATGTTCGTACTGGTCGTCGGTTGCGGGCGCGTGGGCTCGGCAATCGCCAAGTCGATGCTCGCCGAGGGCCACGAGGTGTCGGTGCTCGACGAGAATCCGGAGGCCATCGCGCTCCTCAACCGCGGGCAGGACCGCAGCTGGGAGGACCTCGGCGGCTCGTTCACCGTGGGCACGGCCCTCGAGATCGACGCGATGCTCGCCGCCGGCGTCGACCAGGCCGATGCGTTCGTGGCCTCCACCGACGGCGACAACACCAACCTGGTGATCGCCCAGGTGGCGCAGCGGCGCTTCAACGTGCCGCGCGTGGTGGTCCGCGTGCTCGACCCGGGCCGAGCCCGCTGGTACGCAGAGCAGGGGTTGCAGACCGTCTGTCCCACCCAGACCGCTATCGAGCTGCTGGAGGCCGCCGTCCGGGGTCAGATCCATTTCGAAGGCGTCTCCGGCTGATGCGGGGCAACCGCTAGATGTACATCCTGATCGTCGGTGCGGGCAAGGTGGGCTGGAACCTCGCGCGCGAGCTCGTCGAGAAGGAGAACGAGGTGATCGTGATCGAGAGCAGCCGCCGCCGCTACGAGGTGGTCGAGGAGGAGCTCGAGCACTCGATCCAGTACGGCGACGGCACGGAGCTGTGGGTGCTCGAGCGTGCCGGCATCGCGCGTGCCGACCTCGTGATCGCGGTCACCGGCGACGACGAGGACAACATCCTGATCTGCCAGATGGCCCGCGAGAAGTACGGCGTGGAGCGGGTGGTGGCTCGCTGCAACAACCCCCGTAACCTCCAGCACTTCGAGCTGCTGGGCATCAAGCCGGCCGTATCGGCCACGGACCTGATCCTGCGGCTGATCGAGCACGAGGTGCCCAAGTACGGCCTGGTGCACCTGCTCGACCTCAAGGAGGAGCGCCTCGAGATCATCGAGATGGAGGTGGCCGAGGGCTCGCCCGCCGATGGCGTACCGGTCGCCGATCTGGGCCTTCCCGAGGGCTCCCTTGTGATTTCGATCCTGCGCGACGGCGGCGGGTTCGTTCCCAAGGGCGACTCGGTGATGCGTGCCGGCGACGAGGTGCTGCTGGTCCTCGACATCGGCCTCGAGGACGCGGTCACCGAGCGCTTTTCAGGTCTCGCGCCGGCAGCCAGCGCCGACCGCGGCTGAGGGTGGGCGTCCGCGAGGTCGACCACCTGCTCGTGGGCGGCGGAGTGGCCGCCGCCACCTGCGCGCGCACGCTGCGGGAGGAGGGCGCCGAGGGCACGATCCTGCTCGTGGGCCGCGAGTCCGACGCGCCCTACCACCGGCCGCCGCTCTCGAAGGGCTACCTGCGCGGAGAGAGCAACCGCGCCGACGCGCTCGTGAGCCCGGACGGCTGGTGGGACGAGAACGGTGTCGAGCTGCTCACGCGAACGAGCGTGATGAAGCTCGACCCGGCCGAGCGGCTGGCCACGCTCTCCACCAAGGAGCAGGTGCGCTACGGCAACGCTCTGCTGGCCACCGGGGCCAACGTCCGGCGGCTGCGCGCGGATGGGTCCGACCTCGAGGGCATCCACTACCTGCGCGCCTTCGGCAACTCCGACGCCGTCAGGGAAGATCTGGCCGCGGCGGAGCGGGTGGTGATCATCGGCGGCAGCTACATCGGCTGCGAGGTGGCGGCCTCGCTCGTGGCCGGATTCGACTGCCACTGCACCGTGGTGATGCAGGAACAGGTCATGCTCGAGCGCTCGTTCGGTGCGCGGATCGGGGGCTTCTTCGAGGGCGTGCTCACCGGCCACGGGGTCGCGGTGCACGGCGGCGATGAGCTCGAGCGCTTCGAGGGCGCCGACGGCCGGGTGGGTCGCGTGCTCACCAAGGGCGGCCTGGAGCTGGACTGCGACTTCGTGGTGATCGGCGCCGGCGTGATGCCCGACGTGATGCTGGCGCGGACGGCCGGGCTGGATCTTGGCGAGTCGGGTGGAGTCCGGTGCTCCTCGCGGCTGGAGAGCTCGGCGCCCGGCCTCTACGCGGCCGGCGACATGTGCGAGTACGCCAGCGAGGTACACGGCCGCCCGATCCGCGCCGAGCACGTAGACGTGGCCGCCGAGCAGGGAAAGACCGCGGCGCTGAACATGCTGGGCCGCGACGTTGCCCACGAGACGATCCCGTACTTCTTCTCCGATCTGGCCGACTGGGCCTCGATGGAGTACGTGGGGCCCGGCACCGGAGAGCCGGTGATCCGCGGGTCGCTGGAGGAAAGTGACTTCACGGCCTTCTACGTCGACGAGGGGCGGGTGACGGCGGCTCTCACGGTAGGGCGCAGTGACGACCTCGAGCACGCGCGGCGCCTGATCCGCAGCGGGGATGAGGTCGATGCCGCCGAGCTCGCGGACGGGGGGAGCGACCTCGCTGCCGTCTAGGCACCGCATGGGTATCCGGTTCACTCAGGCGGCGCGCCGTGCTGCTGGGCACACTCGGGCTGTCAGGGGTCCGTGGGAGTCCGGTCTCGCCGACGTCTTCATCCCGCTCATGCGCGTCGCGCTTCGGATGAACGCCCGCTACTCGTTCGCCGACCCCGGAGACGCCGAGTACAACACGGCCCTCCAGCGTGCCTTCTTACGCCTGCGCCATCAGCCTGCCGCTGCACTGCTCAACATGTGAGCAGTGCCTGACCACGTCGCCGCCCTACGTCCTCTACCTGGCCGAACCGGACACGCAGGAGGCACCGAGTGCGGAATGGATCAGCCGCACAGCTGGGACTGGGGGGCAGGGACTCGAACCCCGATTACCTGGACCAGAACCAGGCGTCCTTCCGTTAGACGACCCCCCATTGGGCCCACAGCATACCCATCCGGTGTCACCCGGCCAGGGCGGCGACATCCGACGGTCGTGCGAACATGTGTTCGTCATGGCTCGCCGCAAAGAACCGATACAGATCGCCCGATCGGGGCAAACGCGTGGCACTGTGAAGGCGCTCTTCGAGGAGGGTCTGGGAGTGGCAGAGATCGCCCGAAGGCTCGGCATCAACAAGTCGTCGGTCTGCTATCACGCCCGTGCGCTCGGGCTGCACGCCGACAAGCGGTTCGCGCGACGGCATGAATGGCCGGCCATCCAGGACTAATACGACCAAGGCCACTCGATCATCGAGTGCTGCCGCCACTTCGGATTCTCCAAGCAATCTTGGCATGAAGCGGTGCGACGAGGGGCTCTGCGCTCGAGGCCTGCCGCTGCGCCGATCGAGCGCTATCTGGTGAGCGGCCGGCAGGTGAGCCGAAGCCACCTCAAGCTGCGGCTGCTTGCCTCGGGGCTCAAGGAACACCGCTGCGAGGAGTGCGGCGTGAACGACTGGCGCGGCCGCCCCTTGTCCATGGCGCTTCATCACGTGAACGGGGACGGGCTCGATAACCGGTTGTCGAACCTTCAGCTACTGTGCCCGAACTGCCATGCGCAGACACCGAACTTCGGGGTCAAGAACCGGGCGCGAATAGCCGGTTGAGGCGAGCCCGGGCTGTAGGCTGCTTCTTGTGAGTTGGCCGTGCATTGTTACCGTCGCGCTCGTGGTGGGCGCCTTGAACCTCGCGGCCTGCGGTGACGACGAGCGGGGCACCGTGGAGCAGAGCGGCGGGTCCTCGACATCGACCACGGGCACCGAGACGTCGGGCACGACGAGCTCGCCCACCACCACCTCCGGCTCCGAGGACGGCAAACCGGTGGCAACCGTGGAGGTCGAGGAGACCGAGTACGAGCTCGATCCGGCCAACCCGCGCGTGCAGAGCGCGGGCCTCGTCAAGTTCGAGGTGACCAACGCGGGCAAGATCGGTCACGCCCTCGAGGTGGAGGCTCCGGATGGTGAGGTCGAGATCGAGGAGATCGCGCCGGGTGACACGGCTACGCTCGAAGCCGACCTGAGCAAGCCCGGCAAGTACCGCTGGTACTGCCCGATCGCCGACCACGAGGAGCGGGGGATGGAGGGCCAGATACTCGTGGCGGGCGGCGGGGGCGCTGGGGGGTCCTCTAGCGAGGACGACGATGCCTCCGGCGGCTCCGGTTACTGAGCTGAGGCGGATCGCATGCCGGCCGTGGCCATCACCGTGTGCCAGCAGTGCGGCGAGTCCACGCAGAGTGTGCTGGCGGACTTCCAGTCGGCGACCACGATGCCGCCGTGTGGCGCCTGCGGGGGCCACCGGCAGGTGGTGCGGATCTTCTACGACCGCAGGCTCAGGGAGGAACCGGTGAGCGACGACCGCCGCTCGCACTGACGCCGACCCGCCCGAAATGCCCCCGCCGCCGTCAGGCCGCGGTCTGCCGGGCCCAGTCGCGATAGAGGCGGGCGTAGGCCCCGTCGGCCTCCACCAGTTCGTCGTGGGTGCCCTGCTCGGCAATCCGGCCGCCGTCGAGCACTACGATCCGGCCGGCGTCGCGGATCGTGGACAGGCGGTGGGCGATCACGATCGCCGTCCGGCCGGCGAGCAGCCGCCGCAGTCCGTGCTCGATCTTCGCCTCGGTGTGCACGTCCACGTTGGAGGTGGCCTCGTCGAGGATGAGCAGGCGCGGATCGGCGGCCGCGGCACGGGCGAAGGCCACGAGCTGACGCTGCCCCGCCGACAGGTGGCCACCCCGCTCGCCGACCTCCGTCGCGTAGCCCTCGGCCATACGTTCGATGAACTCGTGCGCGCCGACGGCGCGCGCGGCCGCCTCGACCTCTTCGCGGCTGGCCCCTGGGCGCCCGAAGGCGATGTTGTCAGCCACCGTGCCGGAGAACAAGAAGCCCTCCTGAGCAACCACGCCGAGCTGCGAGCGCAGGGAGTGCTCGGTCACCGCCCGCAGATCGTGGCCGTCGATGAGCACCCGCCCACGGTCGGGGTCGTGGAAGCGAGCCACGAGCTTTGCCAGCGTCGACTTGCCGGCTCCTGTGGCGCCCACCAGCGCCACCGTCTGGCCGGGGGGCACGGTGAGAGACACGTCCCGCAGAGCCTGGATTCGTCCGTCGCCGTATGAGAAGTCGACGTGCTCGAACCGGACCTCGCCGCGCACCCTGGGCAACTCCACGGCGTCCTCGGCGTCGTACAGGTCGGGCTGCTCGTCGAGGAGCTGGAAGATCTTGTCGAGAGCGGCCATACCCGCCTGGTAGGTCGTGTACAGCTGCGACAGCTGCTGTATCGGGTCGAAGAAGCTCTGCACGTACAAGACGAACGACACCAGCACGCCGATCTCGATCGCCCCGGCGGACACCTGGCTGCCGCCGTAGAGCAGGATCACCGCGGTGGCGACCGCCGACAGAAGCTCGACCCCGGGGAAGTAGACGGCGTTGAGCTTGACCGTGCGCAAGTTGGCTTCACGGTGCTCGTCGTTGAGCTCGCCGAAGCGTCTCACGTGGCGCGCCTCCTGCCCGAAGGCGCGCACGATGCGTACCCCGGAGAGCGTTTCCTGGAGGTACGCGGTCACCGCGGCGATCTTCTCCCGCGTCAGGCGGTAGGCGTCCGCGGAGATGATCCGGAAGGCGAGGCTGGCCACGGCCAGCACGGGGAAGACCGCGAAGGTGACGAGCGCCAGGCCGGGGTCGAGGAACAGCAGGATCGCCGCCGTGCCGAGGAGCGTGAGCGAGGCGGAGAACAGCGTGGCAACGCCGTCGCTGACCATCTGGTCGAGCGCCTGGACGTCGTTGGTCAGCCGCGAGATCAACACGCCGGTCTTGTTTCGCGAGTAGAACCCGATCGAGAGCGACTGGAGGTGGGAGAAGATCCGGACCCGCAGGTTCTGGAGGGCGCGCTGGCCGACCCACCCGACCAGGTAGGTCTGGAAGTAGGTGGCGGCCCAGTTGAGCGCGGCGGCGCCCAGAAAGGCGATCAGCACGACCGTGAGCGCGGTGGTGTCCTTGTCGCCGATTCCGTCGTCGATCGCGCGGCCCGCCAGGTAGGGAGGCGCGAGCGCCGCCGCCGTGGCCACAACCAGCGCGACGAACATCAGAGTCACGCGGACGCGGTAGGGACCCAGCAGCGCGAGCAGCTTGCGCAGCTTTCGCGTGCGCCCGCGCTCGCCGCGGACCATGCTCCAAAGGCCCCGCTCGGTGCGGCTCACAGGCCCGCCACCTCGCGCACCTCGGTGTCGGTGGGCGAGACCCGGTCCGGGGCACCCCGCTCGACGATCTCGCGGTAGAGCACCGAGCGCTCGAGCAGTTCGTCGTGGCTTCCACGCGAGGCGATACGTCCGTCCTCGAGCACCACGATCTCGTCGGCGAGGGCGATGGTCGAGAGGCGGTGCGCGATCACGAACGTGGTGCGGCCCTCCATCACCTCCATCAGGGAGTGCTTGACCCGGCTCTCGGTGGTGGCATCCAGGCTGGAGGTCGCATCGTCGAGGATCAGGATTCGCGGCTGTGCCAGCAGCGCCCGGGCTATCGCCACCCGCTGGCGCTGGCCTCCGGAGAGGCTGAGGCCGCGCTCACCGACCATCGTCTCGTAGCCCTCGGGCAGGTCCCCGGCAAACTCGTCGACCCCCGCGCGCCGCGCCGCTTGCGCGACCTCCTCGTCGCCGGCCTGAGCGCGCGCGTAGGCGATGTTCTCGCGCAGGCTGGCGGAGAAGAGGAAGGCATCGTCGGATACCAGCGCGATTTCGTCGCGCAGCGCCTTGGGGTCTACCTCGCGGACATCGGTGCCGTCGACCAGGACCGCTCCCTCGGAGACGTCGTAGAGCCGGGGTATGAGCGAGACCAGCGTCGTCTTGCCCGATCCGGTCCCGCCCACCAGGGCGATCGTGCGTCCGGCCTCCACATCGAGGTCGATCCCGCGCAGCACGGGGGCGCCGTCCGCATAGGCGAATGAGACACCTCGAAACTGCACCCGGCCCCCGCCCGCGGGCAGCTCCTCAGGCTCGGGCGGGGCGGTCAGCCTTGGCTCGCGGTCGAGGATCTCGAACACGCGCGCGCCGGAGGCCACGGCGCGCTGGGCCATGCCCAGCGCGACCCCGAGCGTGCGCATCGGTGAGGTCAGCATCACCACGTAGCCGTAGAAGGCCACGAAGTCGCCGAGGCTGATCGTGCCGTTGATGGCCTGGCGCCCGCCCACGAGCAGGATGGCCGCCAGACCGAGCTGTGGCAGGAAGCCGATGAAGGGGGTGTAGAAGGCCCGCAGGCGCGTCGAGACCATCGACTGGTCGAAGACTCGGGCCACGGCCTGGTCGAAGCGCCGCAGCTGGCGCTCCTCCTGGGCGAAGGCCTTGACCACACGCACACCCGACACGTTCTCCTCGGCCTCGGCAGTCAGCTCGGCGATCCGCTGCTGTACCTCCTGCGAGGCGGGGCGGTTCCTGGTGCCGTAGCGGAAGGCGACCCAGACGGCCACCGGCATGGGCGCCAGGGCCACGGCCGCCAGCACGGGGTTGAGCGCGATCATCACGCCGGCGGCGATCAGGATCGTCAGGCTCGACTGGAGCAGGAAGATCAGCCCGTAGCCCAAGAAGAAGCGCACCGACTGCAGGTCGACGGTGGAGCGCGACATCAGCTGGCCGGTCTGCTGGGAGTCGAAGAAGCCCAGCTCGAGCGACTGGAGATGGGCGTACATGCGGTTGCGCAGGTCCACCTCGACACCGAGCGAGACGCGGCCGGCCACGAGCCGGCGCACCACCGAGAAGCCAAGTCGCAGCACGGCGGCCCCGGCTACGGCCAGGGCGAGCGGAGTGAGGTCGGCGCCCCCCTCACCGATGTCATCCACCGTGCGCCCGACCAGGAAGGGGATCAGCACCCCCATGCCCATCGCCGCGGCCGCCAGTGCGAAGGAGGCGATGACCCCCGAGCGGTATGGCCTCAGGAAGCCGAGAAGGCGGCGAAATGTCTGCACTCCAATACTTTACTTTATGAAGCTAGGCGCCGTTCGACTGCATCACGGCGAAAATCGAAGATCGTCGCCAGGTCTCGCTGCACCAGCGGGTGCGCCAGCTCGCCCAGCGGCCAGCCCGGCAGGCAGTAGCGCACGCTGTCGTTCATCAGGGTGCCTCCGTGGCGCGCCGTGAAGGTGTGGGTGTGATGCCACAGCCTGTAGGGGCCGGCCAGTTGCACGTCCACGAAGCGCACGCAGGGCTCCCACTCCTCGATGCGGGTGAGCCAGTCGACGGGTAGGCCGTGGACCCGGACCCTGTACTCGATCAGCGTGCCCACCCCCATCGCGATCGCTCCCGGGGTGAGCACGCGAAAGCGCAGCAGCGGGGGCGTGATGCGCTCCAGGTTCCTAGCTTCGGCGAAGAAGGAGAAGACCCGCTCGATCGGGTGGGCCAGGAACTGCTCTCGCTCCAGGCGGTGGACACGCATGCCATTGGGTACGACCGCCGCCCGAGCGCGGCTCAATAGCCTGGCCGCGTGGCGGCGGCGGTGATCATCTTCGTGGCGGGGCTCGCGGTGATCGCGAGCGAGCGTGTCCACCGCACCAAGGTCGCGCTCGTCGGCGCCGCCCTCGTAGTGATCAGCCAGACGATCGACCAGGAGCACGCCGTCGAGGCCGTGGACTTCAACACGCTCGGGCTGCTCGCCGGGATGATGATCGTGGTGCGGCTCACCGAGCCGACGGGCCTCTACAACTACATGGCGATAAGGGCCGGGCACGTTTCTCGCGGGCGTCCGCTCGGGGTCGTGATCGCCCTTGCCGGGACGACCGCGCTGCTCTCGGCCTTCCTCGACAACCTCACGACCATCCTGCTGATGGTCCCGATCACGTTCCTGCTGGCCGACACGCTGGACATCCCCGCCGTACCCCTCGTGATCATGGAGATCATCGCCAGCAACATCGGCGGCACCGCCACGCTCATCGGCGACCCGCCCAACATCCTGATCGCGGGCGCGACCGGGATCAGCTTCAACGACTTTCTGCTCAACCTCGCCCCGATCGCCATCATCACCCTGGCGGTAGTGATCGCCCTGCTCTACCTCTTCTTCCGATCGCAGCTGCAGATCGAGCCCGCCGACCGCGCGCGGGTGATGGAGCTCGACCCCCGCAAGTCGATCGAGGATCCCGACGAGCTGCGTCGCACGCTGCCGGTGCTCATCGCGACGGTCCTGGGCTTCTTCTTGCACCAGGCCCTGCACCTCGAGCCGGCCACCGTGGCGCTCACCGGGGCGACGGTGATGCTGCTCGTCTCGCGCCAGTCGCTCGAGAAAGCCCTCGCCGAGATCGAGTGGGCCACGCTGTTCTTCTTCCTCGGCTTGTTCGTGATGGTCGGGGCGCTCGAGGAGACGGGAGCGATCAAGGAGGTGGCCGACGGGATCGCGTCGCTGACCGCCGGGGACCGGACCGCCGAGCTGCTGGGAATCACCTGGATCTCGGCGATCGGCTCGGGGGTGGTGGACAACATCCCGTTCACGGCCACGATGATCCCCGTGGTCGAGCAGCTACAGGGCGCCGAGACCGGTGACAACGCCTACTGGTGGGCGCTGTCGCTCGGGGCGTGCTTCGGCGGCAACGCGACGATCATCGCCGCCGCGGCCAACGTCGCGGCATCGGGGATGGCGGCCCGGGCCGGCGAACCGATCGGCTTCGTGGCGTTCCTGCGCGTCGGAGTGCCCGCCACGCTGATCTCGATGATCCTGGCCACGCTCTACATCGCGGTTCGCTACCTATGATCGCGATCGTGGAGCCACGATGAGCCCGAGATCGCTGACAAAGTCGGTAATCCGCCAGGTGGGGCTCCTGCGCGCCGGCGACGAGGTGGGGGATGCGGCCGCGGCACTGCTCGACCAAGGGCTGCCCGCGCTTCCGGTCGTCAACGACGACGGGAGCCTGCTCGGAATATTCGGCGAACGCGAGTTTGTGGCTGCGCTGTTTCCCGGCTACCTGGGAGAGCTCCGGTATGCGGCCTTTGTCTCGGGCTCGATCGAGGATGTGATCGACAAGCGCCTCGGCTGTCGCCTGGACCCGGTCTCCAAGTACACGAACACCGAGCACGTCGACGCCGGGCTCGATCATTCAGACACCCAGCTGGCTGAGACGTTCCTGCACCACCACGTGCTGATCGTCCCGATCGTGGACGGGGGCGCGGTGGTCGGCGTGGTGACCCGGTCGGACTTCTTCGGAGGACTGGTGGAGCGCTTCGCCTCCCGCTTCGATAACGATGCCGACACCGGTGGAAAGCCCCGGCGCGAGTAGATTCCGCTGATGATGCGCTCCACCAAGATCGTCGCCACGATCGGTCCCGCCTCCGGCGAGCCCGACGTGCTCGAGCGGATGGTGGAGCAGGGCATGGACGTCGCCCGGCTCAACTTCGCCCACGGAGATGCGGACGCCCACGCCGAGACCGCCCGCAGGATCCGTGCCGCCGCCGAGAAGGTGGGGCGGCGGGTGGCGATTCTCGGCGACGTGCCCGGACCCAAGCTGCGGCTGGGGCCGGTGGCGGGCGGGATGGCCGAGATCAAGGCGGGCACGCGACTCGTGCTCACCAACCGCGCCGTGGAGGGCACCTCCGAATGCCTTCCGGTGGCGTGGCAGGGACTGGCCGACTTGGTGTCGCCCGGCGACGCGATCTACCTGGCCGACGGGGCGATCCGGCTGAGCGTCAAGGAGACGGCCGGGGACGTGGTGACCGAGGTCGAGGTCGGCGGCAGCGTCGCCTCGCGCCAGGGGATCAACCTGCCCAACGTGAACACCTCCCTGCCCACGATCAGCGCGGACGACCTGGGCCTGATCGACACGGGCCTGGAGATGGGCGTGGACATGCTGGCGCTCTCCTTCGTGCGCCACGCCGAAGACCTCGAACCGGTCCGTGAGCACCTGCTCTCGCGCGGCAGCGAGGTGCCGCTGATCGCCAAGATCGAGAAGCCCCAGGCGGCGGCCGCGGCCGAGGAGATCATCGACGCGGCCGACGCGATAATGGTCGCGCGCGGCGATCTGGGCATCGAGCTGCCGATCGAGGAAGTGCCGCTCGTGCAGAAGCGACTCCTGCGCCTGGCCGGCCGCCGAGCCGTGCCCGCCATCACCGCAACGCAGATGCTGGAGTCGATGGTGCACTCGACTCGCCCCACGCGCGCCGAGGTGGCGGACGTGTCCAACGCGATCTTCGACGGCACCGACGCCGTGATGCTCTCCCAGGAGACGGCCGTGGGCAACCATCCCGTCGAGGCGGTCCACATGATGTCCCAGATCGCCCTGGCCACCGAGCGCGAGCTGCCCTACGGACGCTGGCTGGCCGAGCGGGGCCCGCAGGCCAGCAATCAGTACCACGCGATCGCGTACGGCGCGGTGGGCGCCGTCTATCAGCTGGGCCTGAAGGCAATCGTCTGCCCCACCCGGTCGGGCGCCACCGCCCGGCTCGTCTCCTCCTACCGACCACGCGCACCGGTCTTGGCGCTGTGCACCGTGCCCGAGGTGATGCGCCAGTGCTCGCTGCTCTGGGGCGTGCGCGGGACGATGCGCGAGGAGGCCACCGACACGCTCGACCTGCTCGATCAGTGCGTGACGGCCGCCGTCGAGGAGGGCATGGCCACGAAGGGCGAGATGATCGGCATCACGGCGGGACTGCCTCCGGGCCGCAGCGGAGGGACCAACCTGTTCAAGGTGCACGAGATCGAATAGTGGCGTCCGATCGCAACGTGATCGGCGCGGCGCTCGAGCCCTGTGGCAACGACCCCGTCACCGGCTTCTACCGGGACGGGTGCTGTCGCACGGGCGCGGAGGACCGGGGGAGCCACACGATCTGCGCGGTGGTGACCGAGGAGTTCCTCGAGCATCAGCGTCGCATCGGCAACGACCTCAGCACGCCGAGGCCCGAGTACCGCTTCCCCGGGCTCGTGCCCGGCGACCGCTGGTGCGTCACGGCGGCCAACTGGCTGCGGGCCCACGGCGACGGCGCGGCCGCCTATGTGGTGCTGGCCTCCACCCACGAGCGCGCGCTCGAGATCGTCCCCCTCCCGGTGCTCCAGCAGCACGCCGTCGACGTCCCCGGCGACCCCAGCATCCTCGCGGGCTGAGCCCAGCGCAGATGCTGGGGCCGGCGCGGCGCTGTTAGGCGTTCGCGAGCTCGCGCTCGGTGGCCTTCAGCACGCCGGCACGGTTCTTGTGCGAGCGCTCGTAGGAGCGGACCCTTTTCGCGCGCTCGTCGTCATCGCCCTCGCCGAGCACGGACTCGATCTCGGCGGCGGAGAGCTCGTCGTAGCCCGTCCACGGCTCGTCACCGCGCAGAGAGCCGATCTTGTCGAGGATCGTGGTCCGGTTCTGGTTCTTTCGCTCGTAGGAGTCGACCTTGGCCAGATCGATCTGGGAGAGGTCGCTGAGCTTGCTCACGATCTCCTCGGCCGTGAGCTTGTCGTAGCGCGCGATGGCGAGATCGCCCTCGGAGGCCACCGCACCCTTCACCTGTCCCTCGGCCTGCGCCACGCCGGGAACCTTGCGGGCTTGGCGCGCACTGCGCTTTGCCTGGGCGCTGCCACCGCGGGCCGCCTTCTTGGCCGCCTTGCCGGCGTCGCGCACCGTATCGGCGGCGCCCGTCTCTGAGACGTCATACGAGCCGTTACCCTCGACCTCGGCCCGAACGACGGCGTCCGTGAGCTTGGGAATCTCGTTTAGGATCCGGTCGAGCATCTTCTGCTCGTCGGCTCTGATCGAGGCGGCGAGGCTGGCGGTCGTCGCGTCGCCGACCGAGCGTGCGAGCCGCTCGAGTGCCGTGTACGTAGCGATCTCGAGCGCTTCGGTGGCGCAGGCGTCCTTGGCGTTCTTGAGCACCTTCTCCTCACCGCCGCTGCCGCGCACGAGATCCAGGGGAGTCTTGGCGAGAGCCAGCACCTGACCGATCGCGCCGCCGGCCGCCCCGGCTCCGACCTGGAGTGGGTTGCGCCCGTAGCCGAGGTCGCCCAGCCGCTTCTGTACGCGATCGGCGTGATCGCGTGTCTGGGTGAGATGCTTCTCGAGCCCGCTGCGATAGGAGCCGCTGGGCGTCATCGCGATCTGCGACTGCAGCACGCGAATCAGGCCGGCCTCCGTAGCGTGCGCTTCGTTGAGGTACTGCACAACCTTCTGTTCGGACTGACTCATAGAGTCGGACTCCTCTTATTTGGCATGTTTGAGCATCGCAAAGCGTTTCGGGCAGACGTCGCCCGTCTGGGGAACGATCTCGTCTGCCGCTTCAGCCGAAGCCTCTCCGTCGCAACTACAAGACGCTCGTCTGACGAACCGGGGCAGAGCGCAGCGATGTAACTGTCAGGGCTGCTGCCCAGGGTTGCCATACCCCCAGCGGGCGGTCTCAAACCCAGCCTGGCCTCTTGACCGCGCTGCTGTGGCCTACCCGTAGGTCACTACCAGCTGTGGCCGTGTGGCGGCGGCGGCGGTGCGGCTGTCGAAGACCTGCGTGAAGCCTGCCGCGCTGCCGTCCTCGGCGGCGTCGCGGATCTGCCATCCGAAGGAGCTCGAGGGGTACTGCGCCTTGCGTCTGGGCGGTCACATCCCACTCCATCCAGGTGGCCGCTGCCGGGGTGGTGGCGGTGACCGCCGTCCCGGTGGTCGTGGGCTGGTTGTTCCAGGTCACGGTCGTTTCGCCGAAGGCAGCTGCATTTTCGCAGCGCCTGCAGCGTGCGCCCACCGGAGGGGGTTCGGTCATACAGGCGCAGCTTCGCGTTGGTCACGCTGCAGCCGGCGGGCAGCGCCGGAAGCGCGAAGCTCAGCAGGGCCGCCCGTTGGCGCTGGGGCTCTTCGAAACGACGTTCATGGTCGTGGCGGTGCCCGTGTTGGCGGTCGGGGCGGCCTGATTGACCCAGGCGTCCTTGCTCGGGGTGACCGTGCGCGCACCCGGCGCCGCGCAGGCCGACGCCGTGTGGGTGAAGGCGGCGTAGTGATAGGTGACACCGTTGGCGTTGACGGAGGCGTCGTTGCCGAGCTGGAAACCGTCACCCTGAAGCGCGAGCAGCCCCGTTGCCGAGTTCGCGGTAGCGCCGAAGAACTGGGAGCCGGTGCCCGCGAGCGCCAGCGCGCGATGGTGGCCCTGGCGGGCGGTCCCGGTGTCGTTGGCCCGGATGATCACCGCCTGTGGCGAGCCCGCTCGTCCAGCTCGAGTGGGTGTTGCGAAAGCCCTCCAGCGTGCCGTCGAACAGCGCTCCTCCCGCATCGGGTGCAAAGCCCACGCAGTCGCCGAAGGAGCCGCCGCTGCCGGGCGTGATCGTCAGGTTGAGGTAGGGGCCGAGCGCTCCGATGGTGCTGTCGCTGAAGAGGCGCACCTGGGCGCTCAGCGATCCGCCGTAGGTGACCTTCAGGCACTTCTGGATGATGGTGCCCGGCTTCGCGCCGGTCAGGTTGAACATTGCGGTCCCCGAGTCGTCGTCGCTCACTTGGACGGTGCCCGCCGCGAAGGTGGTGCCTTGGTTGTCCGACTGGCCCGAGAACGCCGAGAAGCTGGCGGCGCCCGCGATGGCACCGAGGAGGACGAGGACCAGGAAGGTGCTCAGCAGCCGGCCGGAGGCGGGATGCATCGCTCAGCTGCCCGCCGCGCCGGCAGCGAACTGGCGCGTGACCTCGGCTGAGCGGTTGCCGGCCCGCTTGCCGACCTCGCGAGGAAGCCAGGCCCTGACGTCCAGCGTGCCCTCCTCGTCCGGTGCGAGCGCCAGTGCCGCGTCGTCCATCGCTCGAGGCCCCCAAGACGGCCCCGGTAGAGCCGACCCTGCGCCGAGCCGACCTCCACCCACAGAAGCTTGGTCAGATCAGGGGTCCCGGCCGTGGCCCGCAGCCGAGTCGTGAGCGGCCTCGGGGTCTGGTTGCGAATCCGCACGCGGCCCGAGCTCGCCTGGCCGGGAAGCATGTTGCCGTTGCGCAGGAACGGGCGCCCGGCGGGGCTCACCTCCAGCTCGCCCGAGAGGTTGGCGAGCACCGACACCTCAGCGCCGGCCACTCCGGTGCCTGCCGGCACGCTCCACGCGGCCAGCGCGATGGCCGAGGCGGCGATACCCGCTGCGAACCCGGCGAGCTTCGCCAGGCGGTGGAGGCGCTTGGGTGGACCGGGAGCGAGGGACATTTTGGTCACGGGAGGGTCGAAAGGCGTGTCGGGAGGACGGGGCGGGGACCGCCTGGGCGGCCCCCGCTGCTCGAATCGTCCGTTGGCTCAGGCCCTACTGGTTGCGGGCCTCGAACACGTACTTGTGCGTGCCGCTCTGGTAGCCGGCGCCGCCGCCGGGCTTGTTGGCGGTGTTGTCGTCCTGCAGCTCGACGTGGTACTTGTAGGTGACCGTGTCGTTCTCGTCCCACTTGGTCTTGGCCAGCGGGAAGTCGAGCAGGCCGTTGGCGTAGGAGTTGTAGGCCGCACGGAAGTCGTCCAGCTCACCGGTGTAGACGTTCGAGCCCGATGCGTCGGCCGAGAAGTCCGAGCAGTTGAACTGAGAGCCCGTGCCGCTCGTGATCGAAAGACTGGTGTAGTCGCCGACCTGGGCGTTGATCGCGTCCGGGATGTAGACCTTCGCGGTCGAAAATAGGCCGACTCGGGGGGGCGAGCGTCAGGTTTCCGGCGTGAGCGATGCGAGTGCGGGCCGGCCGCTGACGGATCGCAGGCAGCTGACGGATCGCATAGGGTTCACGGTTCATGCCCGCGGACGACCGGCCGCGCCCCGAGAGAGAAGGTGGCAACCTGCTCGCGCAGATCTCCAGCGAGTTCGTGCGCATGCAGAAGGACTACTGGGGTCTCGGGCCGGTGAAGGCGAAGTCGTACATGATGGACGACCTCCTCCTGGTCGTCATGCGTGGCGGCCTGACCAGGGCGGAGCGGACGATGCTCGACTTCGGCCAGGACGATCTGGTGCGAAGCTTCCGCCAGAACTTCGAAAACAGAATGACCGAGCAGTTGACAGGGATGATCGAGGAGCTCACCGGACGCAAGGTCCTGACCTACCAGAGCCAGATCCTCTTCGATCCAGATGTCGTGACGGAGCTGTTCGTGTTTGACCGGGCGGCCCCAGGCGGCGCCGAAGAGATAGTGGCCACCGCCAAAGGACAACTCGACGAAGAGTCGCTGGGCGAGGTGGAGGGCGAGACCGGCGCCTCCACCAAAGCGGCTACGACCGACGACGCGCAGGCGAGCGCCTGAGCACAGTCCGGGTCCGGCTCAGGCGCGCTCGGACATCTCGGGGGGCGCCGCCGACGTCTCAGCCGTGGCGGGCTCACGGCGGGGAACCCGCACGGCATCGCGCAGCCCATTGAGAAATCCGTCGCGCCTTCGTGATGGTGCCTTGGCGGTCGCGACCCGGGGCGGTTGCGCGACGTGGGGGCGGGTGAGCTCGATGCGCTCCTCAAAGGCGATCTCGCCCTCCAAGGTGCGGTGCACCTCGGACTTGGCGCCAACCTGCCCTGCCGGCGAAGGTCGTGGCGGGGCTACCGGTGACTTTGGGCACCGCTTGCAGCCGCGCGGCGCCGGCTTGCGCGACGAATCGATAAGCCCGGGCCGTTTGGTGAAGGTCCTGCCGGGTCTCGGAACACGGGCCGCCGAAACCATGTGGCCGTCGGCTCCAGCTAGGCACGCTTGATCATCGTGAGCCGCTCACCGGCGCGCGTGAGCGTGAAGATCCGGTTCAAGTGTCCCCGGGGCCGGACGACGACTACTTCGAAGCGTTCGGTCCGGGCCCGCTCGTTCGCCTTGAGAATCGTCTTTAGGCCCGCCAAGTCGAGGAAGCTGAGGCCCCGGAGGTCGAATACGACGCGCCTCGTGAGCGTCGCGGAGATCCGGTCAAGCACCGCCTCCACGCGGCGGCCACAGGCGCGGTTGAATTCCCCCTCCGGGCGCAGGTAGAGCGTTGCGCCCTCCTGCTCGACGGCGAGGTGGGAGACATGGCTGGCATCCGCCTGTTCGGGCGGCGGTCGGGAAGGCTCGCCGGCTGGTGAAGCGCTGGGCCCCATCTGTGTTCCTCACTGGTCCGATCCCGTCAGCTGGTCGCAAGCGGGGCGTCTCGTCGGGTTCTGAGAAAGTGGGGACTGTGCGCGTTGGCAGGCCTGCCTATGGCCAGTCAGCGAGTCCAGCGCCACCCTGCGTCGAGCGTAGCACCCGCAGCGGCGCGCGTCAGGTCGCTCTCAGACACACCACGGCGTTGTGGCCGCCGAACCCGAAGGCGTTGGAGATTGCGACGGCTGCGCCGTTCTTCGCCTCCAGTGGACGCGCCTCCGGAACGTAGTCCAGGTCCATGCCCTCCTCGCGCTCCCCCCAGCCGACGGTCGGAGGGGTCACGCCGTCGCGGAGGGCAAGCAGGGTCAGGGCCGCCTCGATCGCCCCGGCGGCGCCCAGAGTATGGCCGGTCACCGACTTGGTCGAGGAGACAGGGGTCCGCTTGGCCGCCTCTCCGAGCGCCAGCTCGATCGCGCAGGTCTCAGCGCGATCGTTGAGCGGCGTCGAGGTGCCGTGGGCGTTGATGTAGTCGAGGTCATCGGGTCCCAACCCGGCGTCCTCGAGGGCGCGCTCGATGGCTCGCGCGGCGCCCTTGCCCTCCGGCTGGGGAGCGGTCATGTGGTGGGCGTCGGAGCTGGCGCCGAAGCCGAGCACCTCGCCCAGCACGGGCTGGCCGCGCTCCTCAGCGGTCTCCGCGTCCTCGAGCACGAGCACGCCGGCGCCTTCGCCCATCACGATCCCGTCGCGGCGTGCATCGAAGGGGCGAGAGATGCCCGACGAGGACGTGGCGCCCATGTTCGCGAACGCCGCCCGCGCGAGCGAGGTAAGCGCCGCTTCGGACCCGCCGGCCACCACCGCGTCGGCTTCGCCCATGCGGATCAGCCGTGCGGCCGTCCCGATCGCGTCCGCGCCGGCCGCGCACGCCGAGGCCACCGTGTGGGAGGGCCCGTGCAGCCCGAAGCGCAGCGCGAGTGCGCCCGCGCCCGCGTTGGGCATCATCATGGGCACGACCTGCGGCGAGACGCCGTCGGTCCCTTTCTCGCGCAGGACGTCGTGGCCCGCTTCGATCGTGTGGACCCCGCCGACCCCCGTCCCCATGATGCAGCCCACCCGCTCCGCGTCGATCGCGGGGCCGTCCCCGAAGCCGGCTTGGGAGAGCGCCTCCTGTGCGGCCGCGAGCGCGAGCTGGGTGAAGCGGTCGGCTCGGCGGACCTCCTTCTTCGAGAGGAAGTCGGTCGCTTCGAACTCGTCGCAGCGGCCCAGGCCATCCTCGATTCCCGACTCGCCGGCGGCCCAGCGCTCGAAGCTGGTGACCGCCCCGACGCCGAGTGGCGTGACCGCCCCGATGCCCGTTATGACTACTCGGCGGCGCGTCGCGCCCGCGCCGTTCATTCTGGGTCGAGGCCCCAGTCCAGGACAACGGCGCCCCAGGTGAAGCCGGCTCCGAACGCCGCCAGCAGCAACCTCTGACCCGCCGCCAGCGTGCCGTCGGCTTGGGCCTCCGCGAGCGCGATCGGGATGGTGGCGGCCGACGTGTTGGCGTAGCCGGAGATGTAGTCCAGTACCCGATCGGCGGGCAGCGAGAGCCGCTCGCCCACGGCGCGCAGGATGCGGCGGTTGGCCTGGTGGTAGACGAAACGATCGATGTCGTCGACCTCTAGGCCCGCGGCCTCGAGCGCCTCCCCGGTCACCTCGCTGAGGCGGGCGACGGCGTTCTCGAAGGTCTCGCGGCCGCGCATCTCCAACTTTTCCCCGCGGTTGGCATAGATCAGGTCGGCCTGGGCGCCGTCCGCGCGCAGCACCGGAGTGCTGACCCGGCCGGGGGGGTCGATGGCGCTCATCACCACCGCGCCGGCGCCATCGCCGAACAGTCCGGCGGTGCGCTTGTCGTCGGGATCGAGGTACTGAAAGAGCGCGTCGGCGCCGATCACGAGCACGCAGCGCACGGCGCCCGTCTCGATCTGCCCGCGCGCGATGGCGACCGCCGCCACGAAGCCGGTGCAAGCGGCGCCCACATCGAATGCTCCCGCACGCCGGGCGCCGATCTCGGCGGCCACCAGCGGTGCCGCATCCGGGGTTATGTGGTCCTTGGTCGTGGTCGCGACCAGCACCAGGTCGAGATCTTCGGGATCGACGCCCGCCTCGGCCAGCGCTGCGCTCCCGGCCCGCGCTGCGATGTCGATCAGCCGCTCGCCGGGGGCGAGCACGTGGCGCCGGCTGATTCCCGTGCGCTTGGTGATCCAGCCTCCCTCCACCCCGAGGCGCTCCTCGATCGGTGCGTTCTCGACCACTCGATCGGGAACGGCCATTCCCGCCGCGCCGATCGCCGCCCCGGCCACCGCGCGCTCTGAACCGAGCGCCGCGCGCTCTCTCACCACATCAGTCATAGGTCGTCTCCGCGCATGGCTCTTCCTCTGGTCTTCGCGCTCATCGGGCGCGGCGGTCGTAGTGCGCGGAGTCTACGCAGATCGCTCAGCGCCCCCCCGGCGTCGGCCCACGGGAGGGCGGCTGCTAGGAGGAGTAGTTGACGGTCACGGTCGCGAGATCGTGGTCGCTCTTCCTGTCGCCGGATTTCGAGCTGTCGTTCTTGACGTACATCTTGATGACGAGGTTGTTGGCCTCGGCCACGCGCAAGCGCGGCGCAGCATCCCCGGCTCTCGAGCACAAAGCTCGACGCGGCCGTGCCTGCGAGCCGAAAGAGGAAGGGCCTCGTCGTGAGCCCGGGCCGTAGCGGAGCGAAGCTCCCTACCGCCGACCAGCTCGCCCTCGAAGCTCGCAATCAGGCCGCGGGGCTCCTCGGAGTAGATCGCTACCTTGACCCGGCTCCCGTTCAGCCGGAGCAGCCTCTGGAGCGCCTTCTCGAGCGTTATAGGTGAGAGCTTGCTTGGCAATAGCTCCGGGTGGAATCGAACCACCGACCTCTCCATTATGAGTGGAGCGCTCTAACCGCTGAGCTACGGAGCCGCGGCCCCGAGGATAACCCGGCCAATGCAAGAGACTGCTCGCATGCTGATGGCCGTGCCCAACGTGAGCGAGGGACGCGATCGCGGGATCCTGCAGCTGCTGGGCCGCGCGTTCTCTCCCGCGCGCGTGCTCGACGTGCACACCGACGTCGATCACGGCCGCTCGGTGTACACGCTCGCCGCGGCCCAGGGCGCGCTGTCCGACGGCCTGGTCTCAGGTGCCGCGGCCGTCCTGGAGGCGATCGACCTCCGCCGTCACACGGGGCTGCATCCCTTCGTGGGGGCGCTCGACGTGTTGCCCGTGGTGTACCTCGATCACGATCGCCGCGGCCCGGCATGCGCCGAGGCCCTGACCGCGGCGGCGCGCATAGGCGCGGAGCTCGAGCTGCCCGTGGTGCTCTATGGAGAGTTGGCCTCGGAGCCCGAGCACCGCGAGCGCGCGTGGCTGCGCCGGGCCGGTGTCCTAGGACTCGCCGAACGGATCGAGGCCGGCGAGGTGGTCCCCGACTACGGGCCCCACCGCGCACATCCCGCGGCTGGGGTCGTCCTGGCCACCGCGCGCCCGCCGCTGATCGCGTTCAACGTCGACCTGGTGAGCGACGACGTCGAGCTGGCCCGGCGCATCGCGGCGGACATCCGCGAGTCGGGCGGCGGGCTGGCCGGGGTGCGGGCGATCGGGCTGTACCTCGCCGAACGCGGTCGTGCCCAGGTGTCGACCAACGTTCACGATCACCTGGCCACCCCCCTTCGCGAGGTCGTCGAGGCGATCCGTCAGCGGGCCGACGTCGCCGAGGCCGAGCTCGTGGGGCTGGCCCCGCGGGCGGCGCTGGAGGGCTTCCCGGCCGATGTGACACTGCGCGGCTTCGCTGCTGAGCGGCACGTGATCGAGAACGCGTTACGCTCAGGCGGATGACCGCCCCGAGGCCGCTCTAGGCGTGGCGCAGACCAAGAAGAAGCGCCGGCGCAAGCACCGCGGCACGCCCGCGGGGACCATCGAGCGCGCGGGCCGGACCGGCCAGACGCGGACCCGCGACGACGCCAAGAAGGTCGCCCGCGAACGTCAGGTCTCACGGGTCGACCGCGAGCCCACCTGGCGGGGGGCGATTACGCGGGCGGCGATCGCGGCCCTCGTGTTCGGAGCCCTCATGACCTTGCTTCTCGACAAGGACCCCGGCGAGACCGCCACCCTCGTGGTGGTCGTCTTCGCGCTCTACGTCCCGCTCGGGTACCTGATGGACGGGGCGATCTACAACTTTCGCCGGCGCCGCCGGAGCTAACCTCCGTCGCCATGGACGTGCGCATGTTCACCGTCGGGATGGTGCAGGAGAACTGCTACCTGTTTCGCCACGATGGCTCCGACCGGGCGGTGCTGGTCGACCCCGGCGAGGAGGCCCCCCGGCTACTCGCCGCGATCGACGAGCTGGGCGTGCAGCTGGACGCCATCCTGCTCACCCACACCCACTTCGACCACGTGGGGGCGGTGGCCCCGGTGGCGAAGGCCACGGGCGCCGAGGTGTGGGTGCCCGAGCTCGAGAAGCCCGTTCTGTCTGACATCAACGCCTTCGTGCCATGGCCGGGGTTCGGCCCGTTCGAGAGCTGGGACGCCGAGCACACCCTCGCCGGGGGGGAGCGGCTGTCGCTGGCGGGCTTTGACATCGACGTCGTATTCACCCCGGGTCACAGCCCGGGCCACGTGACCTACTCGATTCCGGCCGAGGCCGCCACATTCTCGGGCGACGTCCTGTTCAAGGGCTCGGTGGGACGTGTGGACCTGCCCGGGGGAGACTGGCCGACCCTGCTGGGTTCGATCCGTACGCTGATCGACACCCTGCCCCCGGACACGACCGTCTATCCCGGCCACATGGGTGTGACGACGCTCGGCGCCGAGCGCGCGAGCAATCCGTTCCTGGCCGAGCTGGCTCGGTAGGAATGGCCTCTGGCAAGCTGCAGGCCCCCAGGGGCACCTTCGACGTGCTGCCCGCGGACGGGCGCCGTCGCGACCGCCTGCGTGCCCTGGCGGACGACCTGCTCGGACGCGCGGGCTACGGCCCCTTCGAGTCACCAGTCTTCGAGGACACGGACCTGTTCGCGCGCGGGGTGGGCGTCTCGACCGACATCGTGCAGAAGGAGATGTTCACCTTCGAGGACAAGGGTGGGAGATCACTCACCCTGCGCCCCGAGGGCACGGCCGGCGCGTGCCGCGCCTACGTGGAGCACGGCATGCACAAGCAGCCTCAGCCGGTCAAGCTGCGCTACTGGGGCCCTTTCTTCCGCCACGAGGCCCCCCAGGCCGGGCGCTACCGCCAGTTCGCGCAGATCGGCGCCGAGGCGCTGGGCTCCGACGACCCGTCGCTCGATGCGGAGTCGATCCTGCTGCTGGACGGGCTGCTGGAGCGCTCAGGTGTACAGCGCCGCCTGCGCCTCTCGAGCCTCGGCAACGCCGACACGCGAGTGGCCTACGGCGAGCGGTTGCGCGCCCACCTGCGCGAGCGCGAGGCCGAGCTCTCGGCGGAGGTGCGCGGGCGCATCGACGCCAACCCCCTGCGCGCGTTCGACTCAGACCACGAGGGCACCCGCGCGGTGATGGAGCAGGCCCCGCGCCTGATCGACCGCCTCGATCCCGACGACGCCGAGCACTTCGCCGAGGTTCGCGCACTGCTCGACGATGCCGGTGTGGCCTACGAGCTCGACCCCACGCTGGTCAGGGGTCTCGACTACTACACGCGCACCGTGTTCGAGTTCGAGAGCTCGTCCCTGGGTGCCCAGAGCGGAGTGGGGGGCGGCGGGCGCTACGACGGCCTGGTCGAGCAACTCGGCGGTCCCCCGACCCCCGGTGTGGGCTGGGCCGCCGGCGTCGAGCGGATCCTGCTGGCCGGTTCCACGGCACCCGCGCGCGAGTCGCCGGTGTTCGTGGCCATCGCCGGGGAGGAGCATCGCCGGGCTGCCTTCGCAATCGCTCGCGAGATCAGGGAAGCCGGGTTGGCCGCGCAGGTCGAGCAGGCCGGGCGTTCGATGAAGGGCCAGCTGAAGCACGCGGGCCGCATGGAAGCGTCTGCCGTGGTGATCGTGGGCCACGGGATCGAGGTCAAGGACATGAGCACCGGCGAGCAGGTGTCCGTGGCGGACGCCCGTGAGGCAGTAGCGGTGGTGGCCGGCGAATCGGCGGCCCGATGACCGACGCCTTCGACAACCGCTTCCGGACCGCGTGGGCCGGCGAGGCGAGGCGCGAGCACGCCGGTGCGCAGATGCGAGTGGCGGGCTGGGTGCACCGCCGCCGCGACCATGGCGGCCTGATCTTCATCGACCTGCGCGACCGCGAGGGGCTCTTGCAGCTGGTCTTCCATCCGGAGCACGCCGCCCAAGCCCACGACGCGGCCGGGGCGCTGCGCGCGGAGGACGTGATCAGCGTCTCCGGCAAGCTCGTGGAGCGCGAGGAGGGCACCGTGAACGCCGAGCTGCCCACCGGCGAGGTGGAGCTCGAGGTCTCCTCCTTCGACCTGCTTGCCGATACCCGGACGCCGCCGTTTCAGATCGACGAGGATGAGGCGGTGGGCGAGGAGCTGCGCCTGCGCTACCGCTATCTGGACCTACGCAAGCCCAAGATGGCCGAGGCGATCGTGCTGCGCCACCGCGTGACGTCGACGATCCGCCGCTACTTCGAGGCAGCGGGCTTCCTCGAGGTGGAGACGCCGATGCTCACGCGCTCGACGCCCGAGGGGGCGCGGGACTACCTGGTGCCCAACCGCCGCCGGCCGGGGACGTGGTACGCGCTGCCACAGTCGCCCCAGCTGTTCAAGCAGCTGTTGATGATCGGCGGGCTCGAGCGCTACTTCCAGATCGTGCGCTGCTTTCGCGACGAGGACTTCCGCGCCGACCGCCAGCCGGAGTTCACGCAGCTGGACGTGGAGATGTCCTTCGTCGAGGAGGACGACGTGATGGGCCTGTGCGATGCCCTCGTGCCGGAGTTGCTCGCGCTGGCCGGCATCGAGCTCGCGGGGCCGATCGAGCGGCTCGCCTACGACGAGGCGATGCTGCGCTACGGCACCGACCGCCCGGATCGCCGGATCGGAGTCGAGATCGCCGACCTCGGCGAGGTCTTCGCCGGCTCGGAGTTCAAGGTGTTCGCCGGGGCGCTGGCGGGCGGTGGCGTGGTGCGCGGGATGAGCGCCGGCGGGGAGTTTCCCCGCAGCCGCTTCGATGCTCTCACCGTCAAGGCACAGTCACTGGGCGCGAAGGGCCTGGTCTGGGGCGTGGTCGAGCCCGACGGCTGGCGGTCCCCTGTGGCCAAGTTCCTCACCGAGGAGGAGATCGCGGGCCTCATATCCGCGACCGGCGCCGAGGTGGGCGACGCCATCCTCGTGGTCGCCGACAAGCCCGCCACCGCCGCGCGGGTGCTCGGGGAGCTGCGCCTCGACGTGGGCGAGCCGGGCGAGGGGCACGACCTGCTGTGGGTCACCGACTTCCCAATGTTCGACTGGAACGAGGATGGGCGCCGCTATGACGCCCTCCACCATCCCTTCACCGCACCGAGCGGGGACCTGGACGCCGACCCCGGAACCTGGCGCAGCCGCGCCTACGACCTGGTTTGGAACGGGACCGAGCTGGGGGGCGGCTCGATCCGCATCAACACGCCCGAGCTGCAGTCGAAGGTGTTCGCCGCCCTGGGCATGTCCGAGGCGCAGGCGCGCGAGCAGTTCGGCTTCCTGCTCGAGGCGCTCAGCTACGGCGCCCCGCCGCACGGGGGCATCGCCTTCGGGATCGACAGGATGGTGGCGCTGCTGGGCGGGCGCGCCTCGATCCGCGACGTGATCGCGTTCCCGAAGGCCGCCAGCGGCACCGATCCGCTCACCGGCGCGCCGGCCGCGGTGGACGAGCGCCAGCTGGGTGAGCTCGGTCTGCGCTACGCGCCAGGCGCCGCCGGGCCCGAGTCTTGAACCCGCGCGGGTGCTAGGTTTTCCCACGGCTCGAACTTGTACGCCAGCCGGCTCACTCATGTTGAGCCAACACCACTGGAGTGGGAGTCCGACTCGGGGCGTTCCCAGGCTTTCGCAGTCAGGGCCGCACCGGAGGACACCCAAGCTTGCCAACGCAGGCCCAACTCCTGAGGCGGCAGCGGCAGGTTGGGGCCCTTGAAGGGTTTGGTAGGGATGCCGAATCCTTCGCACGCCATCCCGATTTGGTAGGGATGCCGAATCCTTCGCACGCCATCCCGATCCGAACCTGCGCGGTCATCCGGATCTAAGGGGCCAGGCCCCTTATCCTGAGCACATGAGGGCTCGCACCCTTTCGGATGGATCCACCCTGCGCGACCACCTGGAGCATCCGCGCGGCCAGGGCGCGCTCGCCCGCGCCCCGCACACCGGCGCGGCGGGAGGGGCCCCGTGCGGCGACCTCGTGCGGGTATCGGTGCGGGTGCGGGGCGACCGGGTGGTGGAGGCCGGGTTCGAGGCCGGCGGCTGCGCGGCGGCGCGCGCGGCGGGCAGCGCGGTGGTCGAGCTGGTGGAGGGCGCGCCGCTGCTGGACGCCGCCTCGGTGACGCCCGCCTCGATTGCCTCAGAGCTCGGAGGGCTCTCCCCGGTTGCGGCTCACGCGGGTGAGCTGGCGGCCGACGCGCTCCACCGCGCCGTCGGACTGGCCGTCGGTGACGGCGTCGCGCGCCTCACGCCCGACCCCGGCCGCACCCTTGTGGCCATGAGCGGAGGCGTCGACAGCGCCGCCGCCGCGCAGCTGGCGCTTGACTCCGGCGAGCAGGTGCTGGCCGTGACCCTCGAGCTGTGGTCGGACCCGGGCACCGATGGGCAGCGCAGCTGCTGCTCGCCGCAGGCGGTCACGGGTGCCCGCGCGCTGGCCCATGGCATGGGCATCCCCCACCTGACGCTCGACCTGCGTGACGAGTTCAGGACCGCGGTCGTCGACGACTTCCTGGCCGGCTACGCGGCGGGCGACACGCCCAACCCGTGCGTACGGTGCAATGGCCTGGTGCGCTTCGATTCCATGCTGGCCCTGGCGGGAAGGCTGGGCGCCGCCCGCCTGGTCACCGGTCACTACGCGCGCATCGCCCGTGACGCGGAGGGGCCCCTCGTGCGCACCGGCGTCGACCCGGCCAAGGACCAGAGCTACGTGCTGGCCCGGCTCACGGGCGCAGAGCTCGAGCGGCTGCGCTTTCCCTTGGGCGCGCTGGAGAAGCCGCGCGTGCGCGAGCTCGCCCGGGAGGCGGGGCTGCCCGTCGCCGAGAAGCGCGAGAGCCAGGACCTGTGCTTCCTCGCGGGCACGGGCACGCGGGACTTCATGCGCCGCCACGGCGGGGCGGCCGTGGGCAAAGCGGCGGCTGGTGGCGACATCGTGGACCGCGACGGCATGGTCCTCGGACGCCACGGCGGGCACCACGGCTTCACGATCGGGCAGCGGCGGGGGATCGGGGTGTCCGCCCCGGAGCCCCTGTATGTCCTGGCCAAGGACGCCCGGCGCAACCGCGTGGTGGTGGGCCCGCGCGCGGCGCTGGCCACTCGCAGTGTGGCCCTGTCGCCGGCGCGGCTGCACCGGTCGGGCGCCGCGGTCGCGGCCGTGCGCCTGCGCTACGGCGCGCCCGCCATCCCGTGCACCCCCGCCGCAGCCGGGGCCGGCGCGCACGAGAGCCTCGAGCTCGAGCTGGGTCGCGACGTCCGTGGTGCGGCCCCGGGCCAGACCGCATGCCTGATGCGCGGTGACGTCGTGGTGGGGTGGGGAACGATCGCCGGTGGCTGACCGGATCGCTCTAAAGGCTCCGCTGGACGAGGTCTTCGCCCCGGTCGTCCGTCTCATCATCGGCGGCATCGCCGAACGCGCGGACTTCGGCTTCGAGGCGATGGACGACCTGCAGCTCGCGATCGAGCGTCTCCTGGCCGAGGCGGACTCCGACGGGCGTGTGAGCATGAGCTTCGATCTGGTGCCCGGCGGCATTCGGGCCCGGATCGGGCCGCTGCGAGAGACGGGGTTGGCGGGGGCGCTGCAAGACCCGGACGTGGGCGCCGGCCGGCTGACGCTGCGCCGGATCCTGAACACGGTGGTGGACTCCTTCGGAGTCGACGATGCGACCGACGGCGAGATCGTGGTGCGCCTCGAGAAGCTCGTGGCGGCGGGGCCATGAGGGGGGCCAAGGAAGACGCGAAGGCCCGCGCCCGCGCCGAGGATCGTGAGCTGCTGCGCCTCTACCACGAGGATGGCGATACGACGGCACGCGAACGGCTCGTGCAGCGCCACCTGCCGCTCGTGCACTCTCTGGCGCGGCGCTATGCCGGCAGGGGCGAGCCGCTGGAGGACATCGAGCAGGTGGGCGCGATCGGGCTTCTGAAGGCCATCGACCGCTTCGAGCTCCAGCGCGACGTGTCGCTTGCCACCTACGCCACCCCCAACGTGGTGGGGGAGATCAAGCGCCACTTCCGCGACAAGGGATGGGCGATCAGGGTGCCCCGCGCCTTGCAGGAGCTGAACGCCAAGATGTCCGCCACGATCGACCGCCTGACCTCGAAGCTGGGCCACTCGCCGAGCGTCGGAGAGATCGCGACCGCGCTCGAGACGTCGCCGGAGGAGGTGCTCGAGGCGCTGGAGGTGGGTTCGGCCTACACGGCCCTGTCGCTGTCGGGATCGCCCGGCTCCGCGGAAGGCGAGTCCGATCCGCTCGATTCCATCGGCGAGGAGGATCTGGGCTTCGAGCGCTCCGAGGACAGGGCCGCGCTGGCCCCCGCGCTGGGCAGCCTCGCCCCGCGCGAGCGCGAGATACTGCACATGCGCTTCGACGAGGGACTGCCTCAGACCCAGATCGCCGAACGGGTCGGACTGTCCCAGATGCACGTCTCGCGTCTGATCCGGAAGTCGCTGGCCGTGATGCGCGAAGAGCTGCAGTGATCGAGGTCAAAGCCCGGCAGCGCCCCTCGTTGACGTGCAAGCTGGCCGGCCTCTTGGCGGCGCTCGCGCTCGTGGTGGCCGGCTGCTCTCCGGGCGGCGAGCCCGATCCCGGCGACGCCCGTGTCGGCGGGTCGGTGTCGGTGGCTCTGGCTTTCCCACCCGACAGCCTGGATCCCGCGGTCGCCGCTTCGCCCACCGCGCTCCAGGCGCTCATGCTGGTGCATACACCCCTGCTTACCTACGCGCGCACCGAGGGGGCGGCGGGCACCCAGCTCGTGCCGGGGCTGGCCGCCGATCTGCCCGAGGTCTCCGCCGATGGCCGCACCCTGACGCTCCAGCTGCGCGAGGGGCTGCACTACTCCGACGGGCGGCGCGTGCGCGCGAGTGACTTCGAGAGCGCGATCAAACGGGCCCTGCGGCTCAACACGCACGCCCTGGATCTGTTCGGCAACATCCGGGGTGCGCGCCACTACGCCCGCTCACTGCTGGCGGGAGCCGGCATTGCGGGTATCTCGGCCGACGGGAGAACGGGGGAGGTGCGCATCGACCTGCGCCGGCCCGACCCCGGCTTCGCCTACTCCCTGGCGGCGCCGATGGCCGCGCCCGTGCCCGCGGGCATCCCGATGCTCGACCAGACCCCCCGCCCCCCGCCGGGTGTGGGCCCGTACCGGTTCCTCGCCCCCCGTCCGGGCACGGAGTTCGTGCTCGAGCGCCGCCGCGGATTCCGGCTGCCGGGGGTACCAGCCGGCCTGGTGGATGAGGTGGCGGGTGAGGTCATCGACGATCCCGACGCGCAGTCGCGGGCAGCGATCGACAGCCGGGTGGACGTAGCCGAGGGCGAGTCCCCCGTGGACCTGATCCCGCGCATACGTTCCGATCTCAAGAGCCGCTACGAGGAGCACCCTACCCTCGCCCTCGACTACCTGGCGATGGACGTGAGCCGGCCGCCGTTCGCCAGCGTAGAGATGCGGCGCGCGTTGAGCTATGCGATCAACGAGGCCGCCCTCGACCGGCTGAGCGGTGGCTTCCTCGAGCCCGCCTGCAACGTCGTGGTCCCGCAGGTGGTCGGCTTCCGGGCGCTGGACCCCTGCCCCTACGGCGAGCGGGAGGACAACTCGGACCTGGTGCGCGCGCGTGAGCTGGTGCAGGACGCGGCCCGGCGGCCTCCGCGGGTGACCGTGTCCGCCCACGGAAGGCGCGCCGCGGCGCTGGAGCGCTACCTCGTCCGCACGCTGGACAAGGTCGGCTTCCGAGCCCGGCCGGCACGCACGCCGTCCGAGCGCGGCGCGGCTCAGGTCTCTTTCGCACGGGTCGAGCCCGGATTGCCGCTGCCCGGGCGCTACCTCGAGATAGTCGACGACGGCGTGCTCGACCGCCGTATCGACTCACTCGAGCGCGAGGCGCCGCCTCGGGACTCTGCCGAGGGCTGGGCCACCCTCGACCAGGACGTCGTGGAGGCAGCGGAGGTGGTCCCCTACGGGGTCGAGACCGTCGGGGTGCTCATGTCGGAGCGGATGGACGTGGAGAACTGCTCGCGCTACCACCCAGTCTTCGGGCTGGACTGGTCGAGTCTGTGCCTGCGCTGACCGCGACCGGGCAGCCGTGCGTAACGGCTGTCCACCTAGACTCCGGTCCGATGAAGGCTGCCGATATCCGCGAGCGATTCCTGACCTTCTTCGAGGAGCGCGGGCACCTGCGCGTACCCTCGGCGTCGCTCGTTCCGGCGAGTTATGACCCCACGGTGCTGCTCACCACGGCCGGCATGCAGCCCTTCAAGCCCTACTTCCGGGGTGAGGAGAAGCCACCGTCGGCGCGCCTGACCTCCTGCCAGAAGGTGTTCCGCTCGACCGACATCGAAAGGGTGGGTGAGACGGCTCGCCATCTCACGTTCTTCGAGATGCTCGGCAACTTCTCAGTCGGCGACTACTTCAAGCAGGGGGCGGCGCAGTACGCGTGGGAGCTCTCGACACAGGGGTTCGGATTCGATCCCGAGCGGGTCTGGATCACGGTGTTCGGCGGCGACGACGAACTGGGTCTCGGCCCCGACGAGGAGGCGATCGAGTGCTGGCGCTCGATCGGCGTCCCCGACGGCCGCGTCGTCCGGCTCGGCCGTGGGGACAACTTCTGGCAGTCGGGGCCGGCGGGACCCTGCGGGCCGTGCTCGGAGCTCTACCTGGACCGGGGGCTCGAGTTCGGTTCTGAAAGCGACCTGCCCGGCGACGAGACCGAGCGCTTCCTGGAGTTCTGGAACCTCGTGTTCATGCAGTACGACCTGCACGCCGACGGCTCGCTGGCCGACCTGCCCCAGAAGAACATCGACACGGGACTTGGGCTCGACCGCCTCGCGGCGATCCTCCAGGATGTTCCCTCGGTGTACGAGACCGATCACTTCCTGCCCCTGATCCGCTTCGGCGAGGAGCGCTCCGGTCGCCGGTCGGGCCAGGACCTGCCCACCACCCGCGCGCTGCGCGTGCTGGCCGACCACGGCCGCGCCGCCACCTTCCTGCTCGCGGACGGCGTGGTGCCCTCCAACGAGGACCGCGGCTACATCCTGCGGCGCATCCTGCGCCGTGCGATTCAGCAGGGGCGGGTTCTGGGGATAGGAGAGGGCTTCATGGGAGACCTCTGCGAGGTGGTGATCGAGACCATGGGCGGCGCCTACCCCGAGCTCGAGGCGGAGCGCCGGACGATCGCCCGCTGGAGCGCCGCCGAGGAGGAGGGCTTCGGGCGCACGTTGACCCAAGGCGAGCGCCTGCTGACCGATCTCGCTGCGCGCGCGCGTGCGCAGGGCGCCTCCGCGGTGAGCGCCGAGGACGCCTTCCGGCTCCACGACACCTACGGCTTTCCTTTCGAGATGACCAAGGAGTTGCTCGACGAAGAGGGCCTCGAGGTCGACGAGCAGCGCTTCGCCGCCCTGATGGAGGAGGCACGGACCCTCGCGCGCGCCGGCTCTCGCGATACGCGCGCGGACAGCGGCGCAGAGCGCGCGGCCGACTTCGCCAGGACGGCCGGATTCGAAACCCGCTTCGTCGGCTACGAGTCGGTCGAGACCGACACCGTGGCCCGGGCCGTGGAGCGCGATGGCGGCGGTGTGCTCGTGAAGCTGGAGGACAGCCCCTTCTACCCCGCGGGCGGCGGCCAGGTATCCGACTCCGGAAGCGTGGAGACCGACTCGGGCCGCGCGCAGGTGGTCGAGGTGTACCGGCTGGGCTCCGATCAGGCGCTTGCGCTCGAACCCGTGGAGGGTGAGATCGTCGAGGGTGAATCGGTGCACGCGACGGTGGACCGCGCGAGCCGCCTCGCCACGATGCGCAACCACACCGCCACGCACCTGCTGCACGCCGCCCTGCGTGAGCGCCTGGGCTCCCATGTGCGCCAGGCGGGCTCCTACGTGGGACCGGACAAGCTGCGCTTTGACTTCTCCCACGGGGAGCGCCTCTCCGAGGCCGAGCTGCGCGATGTCGGGGCCCGGGTCAATGCCTGGGTGAGTGCCAGCCGTCCGGTGCACGCCGTCGAGATGCCGCTCGACGATGCCCGCGCCCTCGGCGCGATGGCGCTGTTCGGCGAGAAGTACGGCGACTGGGTGCGTATGATCGAAGTCGATGACGTGTCGCGCGAGCTGTGCGGCGGCACGCACGTGGCCACCACCGGCGAGATCGGGTTGTTCCACGTGACCACGGAGACGTCGAGCGCCTCGAACGTGCGTCGCATCGAGGCCGTGACCGGGCCGGCGGCCACCGAGCTGTTCGAGCAGCGCACGGCTCGCCTGCGTGAGCTTTCGGGGCTGCTCAAGGCGCCCGAGGGCGAGCTGGTAAGGGCCGTCGAGAAGCTGAGCGCTCGCGCGCGCGAGACAGGCAAGCGCCCCCGGGCAAACGATGCGGCGCTCGCCGAACGCCTGCAGGCGACGGCCGAGGAAGTGGCGGGCGTCGGCGTGGTCGTGGCCCGCAGCGAGGCCGCCGGCGCCAAGGCCCTGCTCGCGCTGGCCGATCGCCTCCGGCAGCGTCTGGGAGACGCCGTCGTGGTGCTGGGCGCCGCCGACGGCGGACGCGTGCAGCTCGTGGCAAACGTGGCTCCCACGGTGGTGGAGCGGGGCGTGAAGGCCGGCGAGATCGTGCGCGCCGCGGCCGAGGTGGTGGGGGGCGGCGGCGGCGGCCGCGACACGATGGCGCAAGCAGGTGGACGTGATCCCGAGAAGCTCGACGAGGCGCTGGAGACGGCGCGCGCTGCGATCGGGCGGCTGCTCGTCTAGTGTCGTCTGCTCGACGTACTGGCTCGGGAGCCACCACTAAATGAGGGTGCTGGCGCTGGACCACGGGGAGGCCCGTTGCGGCTGTGCGGTGTCCGACCCCTCGGGGACGCTCGCCTCGCCCCTCGCCGCGATCGAGCGGCCCGACACCCGCAAGGGGATCGCCCGCGTGGCCGGGCTCGCCGCGGAGCTGGGCGCGGAGCTGATCGTGGTGGGTCTGCCGCTGACCCTCGGCGGCGAGGAGGGGACGCAGGCCGAGACCGCGCGCCACTTCGCCCGCCGCCTGGGGGAGAAGGCCGGCGTCCCGATCGAGCTCTACGACGAGCGCTTGACCACGCGGATGGCCGAAGCTAGCGGCGGACGCGCCGACGCCGATTCACGCGCCGCCGCCCACCTGCTCGAGAGCTACCTCGTTGGCCTTGCGCGGCGGACTGCCCGGGGGCCGGCGTGAGCCCCGAGCGCAGCCAGGAGGAGCGCGAGCGCGCCCGGCTCGAGCGCGAAGCCAAGCGCGCCGCCCGCGAGGGCCGACCTCCCCCGCAGGCGCCCCCGCCCACGGAAGTCCCCCCGCCTCCGGTCGGTCCCGACCGCCCCGAGCCCGAACCGCCGGGCGAGGTGGACGCCGCGCCACAGGCCAAGCCAACTCCTCGGCGCCCCGAGCCGCCCGAGCCGCCCGCGCCGCCCGCGCCCGCGCCCGCGCCGCCCGCGCCCGCTACATCGTTCGAGCCGGAGCCGGAGCCGGAGCCGGAGCCGGAGCCGGAGCCGGGGCCCGAGCCGGGGCCGGAGCCGGGGCCCGAGCCGGAGCCGGGGCCCGAGCCGGGGCCCGAGCCGGAGCCGGGGCCCGAGCCCGCTCTTGAGGCCGACCCTGAACTCGCGCCCGAGCACGCAACCGATCCTAAGTTTGAACTCGAGCCTGAGGCTGAATTCGCGCCCGAACCCGGGGCTCCGGTCGACCCAGGCGCGGTTCCCACGCGGCGCGTGCGCAAGCTGGGAAGCGCTCGGCGCGCGGCGGAGTCAGAGCCCGTACCCGCCGTGCCCATCCTGCGCGCGACCGGCCGCGCCAGGGCCCAGGGCATCCTCGAGCGCAGGCGCGCCCGGCATGGGCGCTCGACTCCCACCCGCCGCCTCCGCCGGCTTCTGGCGCTGGTCGTCGTGGGCCTGCTGGTGCTCGGGCCGGCATGGATTCTGTTCTCGCTCTACCAGCCGTTCAAGGGAGACGGAGACGGCAGGGTGGCCGTCACGATCCCGTCGGGTTCCGGAGTGGGTGACATCGCCGACCTGCTGGCCGAGCGCGGGGTGGTCTCCAGCTCATTCTTCTTCCGGGCGCGGGCGACCGTCTCGGGACGTTCGGGGGACTTCAAGGCGGGCAAGTTCACCCTGCGCGAGGACATGAGCTACGCCGCCGCGATGGATGCAATCGCACAATCACCGGCGGCGCAGAGCGTCAGGATCACCGTTCCCGAGGGTCGCGCACGGCGCGAGGTGAAGGATCTCGTCGGAGACGAGCTCCAGGGCAGCTACCTCGCCCTGACCAAACGGTCCCCGCTGCTGGACCCGGCGGACTATGGCGCCGACGGCGCGAAGGACCTGGAGGGCTTTCTGTTCCCGGCGACCTATGAGCTCCAGCGCGGCAAGGGCACCCGCGAGCTGGTTTCACAGCAGCTCCAGGCGTTCAAGCGCGACTTCGCGAAGGTGGACATGAGCTTTGCCAAGCGCAAGAACCTCACGCGCTACGACGTGCTGGTGATCGCGTCGATGGTGGAGCGCGAGGCTCAGCTGGCCAGCGAGCGGCCGCTGATCGCGTCGGTGATCTACAACCGCCTGAGCGAGGGCATCCCGCTCGGGATCGACGCCACGATCCGTTTCGCCACCAACAACTGGACCCGGCCGCTCACCGAGTCCGAGCTGGCGGTCGACTCTCCCTACAACACGCGCGAGCGCCAGGGTCTGCCGCCGGGCCCTATCGGCAGTCCGGGGCTGTCGTCCCTGCAAGCCGCGGCCAAGCCGGCGAAGAGCGGGTTTCTCTTCTACGTCGTCAAGCCCAACACGTGCGGCGAGCACGAGTTCTCGAAGACCGACGGCGAGTTCCAGGCCGACGTGGATCGCTACAACTCAGAGCGCGACGCGCGCGGCGGCAAGTCCCCTACGGACTGCTGATGCCGCGCACGCTGCTCGGCGTGGCGGGCTTTCCGGTGGCCCACAGCCGCTCGCCGGCGATGCACAACGCGGCTCTGGCCGAGCTGGGCCTCGACTGGCTCTACGTTGCGCTGCCCCTAGCCCCCGAGCGCTTCGTCGAAGCCGTGCGGGCCTTCCCGGCTTCGGGCTTCAAGGGGCTGAACGTGACCGTGCCGCACAAGGAGGCCGCCCACGCCCTGGCTCGTACGCGCAGCCCGGGCGCCACCGCAATCGGCGCCGCCAACACGCTCACCTTCGGCCCGGAGGGAGAGATCGAGGCCGAGAACACCGACGCCGGCGGACTGCTCGACGCGCTCGGTGAACCGATGGCCGGCCTGAGTGCGCTCGTGCTCGGCGCGGGCGGGGCGGCGCGGGCGGCGGTCTGGGCGTTGATCGAAGCTGGGGCCGCCGAGGTGTCGGTGTTCAACCGGACCCCCGAGCGCGCGGCGCAGGTCGCCTCGGACCTGGGCGCGCGCCACGCGATCCGTCCGGGCGGCGCCGACGTGCTCGTGAACTGCACGAGCGTGGGCCTCGGAGGCTCGATGGACGCCGGGCAGGCCCGGGTCGCGCTGGGCCTGGACGGGATCGACCCTCCGGCCATCGTGGTCGACCTCGTCTACGGGACCGAGCCCACCCCAGTGGTCGCGTGGGCTCGATCGGGTGGCTCGCGGGTGGTCGAGGGGCTGGAGGTCCTGGTACGTCAAGGAGCCCGCAGCCTCGAGCTGTGGACGGGCCTCACCGCGCCGGTGGAGACCATGAGGCGCGCTGCCGCGGCCCCGCCGGATCACGGGAGGGCGGCAGGGGCTTAAACATTCGTCCAGTTCGGCCGATACGGCGCGTATGGCAGTTTCCCGTCCCCTGCTTCTCGCCGTCCTCGGCCTGGTTCTGGCCGCCGCGACGCTGTTCGCCGCGCGCGGCGCCCACCAGACCGCCGCCAACACCACCTCCAACGCCGTTGTGCCGGCGCCCGCGCCGACACCGGTGTCGCCTGGCCCCGCCGAGCAGGCCAAGCACCGAGCGCGCCCGGACTCCGACAAGGACAGCCCGCGTGATCGAGCAAGGCCTCAGGGCAGCGACGATGCCAAGCCGGCGCGCCCGGTCGAGGAGCCCGCGCGTGACCGGCCCGCTCCTCCGGCGGCGAAGGCGAAGGTCAAGGGCCCGCTGCCCGCCGGCGTACCGGCGAAGGTGGGCCGGGCCCTGCGCGCCCGCCAAGTCGTGGTCCTGTTCTTCGGACAGGGAGGCGCCGACGACGAGGCGACCGAAGAGGCGGTGACGTCGCTGCGTGGCCTCAAGCGCGTCGCGGTCTTCAGGGACACGATCAAGAAGCTTGGCGAATACCCCGGCGTGATCAGCGGCTTGGGCGTGGCCCAGGCCCCCGCCGTCGTGATCGTCGGTACTCAGCGCCGGGCGCGCCTGCTCGAGGGGTTCGTCGACCCGGGCACCTTGAGACAGCAAGTTCTGGACGCCCGATGACCGAGCCCGCCGGTGGGGGCTCTCATCTCCGGCCGGTCGCGAGGGGCCCGGCCGCCGCGGCATCCGTGCCCGAGGGCACCGGTAGCGGCCTGACGCCTCCAAGCCGCCGAACCGGCCCGTCGCGCTTCATCGCCGACGTGATCGTGGAGCTCGGGTACGTGGACCGCGAGCGCGCCGACGCCGCCGTCGAGGAGTCGCGCAGGCTGGGCCGGCGCACCGGGCAGGTCCTCGTCGAGTCGGGAGCGATCAGCCCCGAGCAGCTGGCGCACGCGCTCGCCGAACGCTTCGGACTCGACTACGTGGACCTGGGCGTCTACCAGCCAGACGTGTCGGCGATGAACCTCGTCTCCCACAACGCCGCGCGCAGGTTCGAGGCGGCGCCGATCGGCTTCGACGAGTCCGGTGCGCTCGTGGTGGCGATGACCGACCCCTCCAACGTGTTGGCCCTCGACGACCTCAAGCTGATGACCGGGCACGAGATCCGGCCCGCCGTGGCCTCGGCCGAGGACGTGGCCAACCTGATCAGCCGCATGAGCCGCCTGGAGGACGCGGTGGCGGAGGCGATCGGCGAGGACGAGGAAGAGGACCGCCTCGCGGCGGTTACCGACATCCGCGAGACGGCCGAGGAAGCGCCGGTGATCAAGCTGGTCAACTCGATCGTCGCGCAGGCGGTCGAGCAGGGCGCCTCCGACGTCCATCTCGAGCCCGACGGCCGCGACATGCGCGTGCGCTTCCGCGTCGACGGCGTGCTATCGGAGGCAACGACGATCCCGCGCCGGATGGTTCCGGGCGTGGTGTCGCGCGTGAAGATCATGGGCGACCTCGACATCTCCGAGAAGCGCCTGCCCCAGGACGGCCGCGTGGGCCTGAAGGTGGAGGGCCACGCCGTGGACGTGCGGATCGTGACGATGCCGTCCGTGCTCGGCGAGGGCGTTGTGATGCGCTTGCTCGACAAGGGCAAGGCGCTGGTCGATCTCAACACGCTGGGTATGGCCGCCGATGCCCGCGAACGCTTCGAGACCGGATTCCACAAGGCACACGGCGCCGTGCTGATCACCGGCCCGACCGGCTCGGGCAAGAGCACCACCCTCTACAGCGCCCTCAACATGATCAACTCGATCGACAAGAACATCATCACGATCGAGGATCCGGTCGAGTACCAGCTCCCGGGAATCAACCAGCTGCAGGTGAACCTGAAGTCCGGTCTGAGCTTCGCGCGCGGCCTGCGCTCGATGCTCCGTGCCGACCCCGACGTGATCATGGTCGGCGAGATCCGCGACGCCGAGACGGCGCGGATCGCCGTCGAGTCCGCCCTCACCGGCCATCTCGTCCTCTCCACGCTGCACACCAACGACGCCCCCTCGGCGGTCACCCGGCTCACCGAGATGGGCATCGAGCCCTTCCTCACCGCGTCGGCTCTCGACTGCGTGGTGGCCCAGCGCCTGGCGCGACTGCTGTGCCCCCACTGCAAACGGCCCACCAAGCTCAGCGCGGCCGCCCTCGCCGCGGCCGGCTTCCCCGCCTCCGAGGAGGTCGATGCATACGAGCCCGTGGGGTGCAGTCGCTGCAAGGGCAACGGTTTCAAGGGACGCCTCGGGCTGTACGAGGTGATGCCGATCACCGACGAGATTCGATTGATGGCCATCGAGCGCACCTCATCCGAGGAGATCGCGCGCGTCGCGGCCGAGCAGGGCATGCGGGTACTGCGTGCAGACGGCTTCGAACGCGTCAAGCAGGGCTTGACCTCGGTCTCCGAGGTCGCACGTGTCACGTAACGGCGCGCACTGCCGATAAGGAGAACTCATGGAACTGGACTTCGCCGATGTGCTGATCGAGGTGATGGAGATGGGGGCGTCCGACCTCCACCTGACCGCCGGCTCCCCGCCGATGGTGCGCAAGCGCGGCGGGCTCACCCCGCTCGAGTACCCCAACCTGACCCCTCAGTCGGTGCGCGAGGTGATCTACTCGATCCTCACCAACGACCAGCGCCAGAAGCTCGAGACCGACTGGCAGATCGACCTGGCCTACTCGATCCCCGGCCGCGCGCGCTTCCGCGTGAACGCCTTCTTCCAGCGCGCCTCCCTCGGCGCCGCCTTCCGGCTGATCCCCCAGGACATGCCCGCGCTCGACGACCTCGGGATGCCGCCGGTGCTGCGCGACTTCGTCAAGAAGCCACGCGGATTCGTGCTGGTCACCGGTCCCACGGGCTCGGGCAAGTCCACGACCCTGGCGGCGATGATCGACCTGATCAACGACACGCGCCAAGAGCACATCATGACCATCGAGGACCCGATCGAGTTCCTCCACCGGCACAAGAAGTGCATCGTCAACCAGCGCGAGATCGGCGCCGACGCCAAGACCTTCGCGGCGGCGCTGAAGGGCGCGCTGCGCCAGGACCCCGACGTGATCCTCGTCGGCGAGATGCGCGACCTCGACACGATCTCGACGGCTCTCACCGCCGCCGAGACCGGGCACCTGGTCTTCGCCACCCTTCACACGCAGGACACAGCGCAGACGGTCGACCGGATCGTCGACGTGTTCCCGCCCACCCAGCAGCAGCAGGTGCGCGTACAGCTGTCGGTGGCTCTGCAGGGCATCGTGACCCAGCAGCTGCTGCCGACCGCGGACGGCCAGGGCCGCACGGTGGCCGCGGAGATCCTCGTGCCCACCGCAGCGGTCCGAAACCTGATCCGCGAAGGCAAGACGCACCAGATCTACTCCACCCTCCAGACCGGTGGCAGCCACGGCATGCAGACGATGGACGCCTCGCTGGCGGACCTGGTGCGCCGGGGCCTCATCTCCCGCGACCTGGCCGAAGCGCGCTCAGGATCACCCGACGAGCTGCGGCGCCTGATGGGCACCGTACGGGTGGCATAGCGATGGCCACGTTCGCCTTCAAGGCCCTCGATCTCGCGGGCGTCCCCACCCGCGGCGAGGTCGAGGCCGAGACCAAGCAGGCGGTGGCCTCACAGCTGCGGTCCAAGGGCCTGATCGTCACCGACATCGAGGAGCAGCAGCCCGCCAGCGCCGGCGACCTGCTCGCGGGCTTCAAGAAGGTCAAGGCGGAGGAGCTGACGATCGCCACCCGCCAGCTCGCCACGATGATCTCGTCGGGCATGTCGCTCCTGCGCACGCTCTACGTGCTCGAGGAGCAGACCGAGAACGAGCTGCTCAAGGAGGCGTTCGTCGCCGTGCGCAAGGACGTGGAGGCCGGGCTCGCATTCTCGGACGCCCTGCGCAGGCATCCGAAGATCTTCAACGACCTCTACGTGGCCATGGTGGCGGCGGGCGAGACCGGAGGCATCATGGAGTCCACGCTCTTGCGCGTCGCCGATCAGCTCGAGAAGGACGACGCGCTGCGTCGCCAGATCAAGGCCGCCATGGTCTACCCGGCGATGATCGGCGGCTTCGCTCTGCTGGTGCTCGTGGCGCTGATCACGTTCCTCGTGCCCGTCTTCGAGCAGGTGTTCAAGGACTTCGGCGGCGAGCTGCCGGTGATCACCAAGTTCACCGTCGGGCTCTCGCACCTGATGATCGGCCGCTGGTATCTGATGATCGGAACGGTGGCCCTGCTCGTGTACGCGTTCCGGCGTTGGAAGAACGGCGACCGGGGCCAGATCCAGTGGGATCGGCTCAAGCTGAAGTTCCCGATGAAGATCGGCGACATCGTGCAGAAGGTCGCGCTGGCGCGGTTCTCGCGCACCTTTTCGAGCCTCGTCGCCGCAGGAGTGCCGATGCTGGAGGCCATCGACATCACCGGGCGTACGTCGGGCAACAAGGTGATCGAGATGGCCATGAGCGAGGTGGGCGACTCGGTGAAGAGCGGCGGGACCCTGGTAGCGCCGATGACCCGGGCGCCGGAGGCGTTCCCGGTGCTCGTGACCCAGATGATCGGCGTGGGCGAAGAGACCGGCGCGATCGACACCATGCTCAGCAAGATCGCGGACTTCTACGAGGACCAGGTGGCGGCGGCGGTGAAGGCGCTCACGTCGATCCTCGAGCCGCTGATGATCATCATCGTCGGCGGCATCGTGGGCTTCATCGTGATCGCCATGTACCTGCCGATGTTCAAGGTCTACGACCAGATCAAGTAGCCGCGACCTGCGCTCAGGTTGTCTCTCTGCGGCCAGATCATCCAGCCGGGAGGTTCAGGCGGTGCGCGGCACCCATAAGCTCAGCGGTGTCCTCGCTGACCCGTGCTTTATCGGCGAGCTCCGGCCAGCGGCCGACCACGTCGCGCACCTCGCCGAGGATCGTTTCGGCGCGACCACGCTTCATGCCGGCGACCTCGCCGACCTCGCGTAGGTCCTGGACGCCAAAGCCGTCGCGCTTGCCGTTGGCGGTCATCTGGTGGCTGTCGAGCCAGCGGTTGCGTGGCTCCCAGGCGAAAGTGACGTCGAAGGCCGGCGACAGCGTCCAGGTGCCGCTCTGGTCCATGAGGAAGGCGATGTTCTTGACGTGGTCGTCCTGGTTGCGGGCCACGAGGTTGAACGCCATGCGGCGGAACTGCTGCTCGATCGCGGAGATTCCCAACCCGAGCCGGCGGATGCTCAGCAGTGCCTGCTCGTAGCTGTATGCCCCGGGCTGGTTGTAGTCGAAATGGGCGAGCGCGCCAAGCGACTGCATGTGCAGCTTGCCGCCGCCGGCGGGCCGGTCGAAGCGGCGGGTCATGAAGTGCCGCCGGCCATTCTCTTCGAGCAGCTGGCACTCAGCCATGTCGATGCCCGCGGCGCGCGCCATAAGCGAGTAGGCGTACTCGACTGCGCCCCAGCCCTTGGGATCCGCCAGGCCCTTGTCGCGGTTGTTCGAGACGCCGTCGAACTTCAGCAACCAGTGCTCGAACCCGGTGCCGGCATCAACCTGCCCGGAGCGCACCTGCCCCGTCGCCGCGTTGTAGGCGATGACCGCCTTGGCGCGGGCCCCGCCCGCCGAGGTACCGACCGAAAGGATCGCACGCATGGCTTCGGCATCGTCGCCATGCGCGAGCTCGGCGATGAACTCCTCCCGCGCGGTGAGAACCTCTGATGCCAGCCGCACGAGCGCATCAACGCGGATGTCCGCCGTGCCGGGCCGCGCAGGTTCGCGCGCCGGGTGAAACTCCAGCGCTCCCATGCCACGCGTGCCGACGTAGCAGAGCCGCTCGACCACGTCGAAGCTGTTCTCGTCGCGACCCTGTGCGGCCAGCCAAGCGTCGACCAAGGCCGTGCCGTACTTGTCCGGCAGCGAGTCGGCCAACATGCCCGGCAGCCTGCGGAAAGCGTCCCGCGGGAGCGCGGGGAACTGGTAGCGCTCGGAGCTGAGCGGCATTTGGAGCGGGGACAGCTGGATGTTGCTGCGCTGGAATGGACGGTCGTACTCGAACACCGCAGCAGGTGCACCATCCCCCAGGTAGACGGCGCCGATCGGTCGCCCCCACAAGTGCACCGCCGCGATGGTCATCGCGGCGCATCGTTCGCGTCGCTATCCGTCGTAGCGCCGTGAGGCAGCGAGACCGGCTGCTCGGCGCCCCACGTCCACGTCGCGTCGGCGACCTCCCGCTCCTGGGAGGTGCGAGCGCGCTGTCGTCGCCGGCCTTCGGTCTTGATTCGCTCAAGCGGGCTGGGGACCGGCTCGGGCACGAGAACTTCGAGCCCGTCGAGCAGGCCAAGTACCCGCAGCAGACCGATCAGTGAGGTGAGCTGTACGGACTCCCCACGCTCCAGACGTTGCAGCGTCGCGCGCCCAATGCCAGATTCTTCGGCGAGCTCGTCCTGAGTGAGGTTGCGCTCAAGCCGGTGACGTCGAAGGCGAGCGCCAAGCTCGGCGACGGCTGCGGTAGTTGTGAGGTTGGGTTGGAATCGCATAAGACATCGAGTCTGATGTCTTAGCCGAGAAAGAAAGGTTAGTACATCAGTTCTGATGCGGCAGCATAGCAGCCTCTTGATTCATTTGTGCATCAGTTTTGATGTTCTAACTAGAATTAGCCGGTATAAGACATCAATCTTGATGTCTTATCTTAGGTCGTGGTACCAAATCGACGTCGAGGAAGAACGACGACGGGGCAGAGCTTCGCACTGACCTTGTCCAGGTCCAGCTACTCCGCGACCTCGATCACGCCGATCTTGCGCTGCTCGCCGGTCTCCACCGGCGCGAAGATCACGCCGTAGCGCTCGGGCGAGCCGGTCAGCACATCGAAGCGGGCCGGGGCGCTGGGTCCGGCCGTCGCGGTCAGGCCCAGGCGCTCGATCTTCACCTGCCCAGGCTCGTAGGCGGTCACGGTGACCGTGGCGGCCTCCCCGGGCGGCAGCGTCATGGTCTCGGGCTGGAGGTCGGCTTCGAAGGCGATCTCCTCGGCGGCGCCGGGGCCGGGGGAGGGCCCGGCGGTCGGCGTGGAGGAGTCGCTCGGCGGCTCCTCGGCAGCGGTGCCGGCCTTCTCGGAAGCCGGCGGACGGGTGACCGACGCGGCGATGGCCGCCAGCCCCAGCACTATGGCGAACAGCAGCAGTGCGCGGCGCAGCTCCACGAGGCGGATGACTCTAGTGCGGCTTTGGACGCGGCGATAGACGAATGGACTAGTGCGCAAGGCAACGAATCCCTAAAGGTCCAGGGGGAAGGGTCGATCTAGAGGACACCAGAGCCACGGTGACAAAGGCAAACCCGCCGCGAGGCGGGGGCGCAAAGTTCCGGGACTCCCTCAGGGCCGCAATCCCCCGGGGAAGTTGGCCGAACTGCCACCTTGGATCGCTCCTCGGACAGGCAGGAGCCGCGGCGACTGGCACCAGACCATCCAGTCACT
>JAABUS010001758.1_pt1 | contig 44994 bp, 39 predicted proteins | sample 5560161 | NCBI WGS metagenome assembly JAABUS01 (sample SAMN10711885, study PRJNA513376) | rock metagenome | isolation source: Antarctica rocks | place: Antarctica: Victoria Land, Trio Nunatak nord | collected 2016-01-04
TATTACGGCTATCAGCCGTCAGCGGTCAGCTATCAGGAGGAAACCCACTACGCTTTGATCTGCTGATGGCTGAAAGCTGACAGCTGATAGCAATTAATACGACAAAGTATGCTTGACATGACACTAGCATACCGTTCTTTAATTACAGTTACAAATAAAAGCTACTAATAATTAATGCTATAAAAGTTTTTCTTCGATACTTTAATCAAATCTTTTTTTAGAATGATCTACCAGTGTTAAGTTAACTCTAAAGTGGCGCGTTCTGCTTTCAGCCGTCAGCTATCAGCAGTCAGCAGATCAATGTGTAATAAGTTTCCTCCTGATAGCTCACAGCTCATAGCGAATACGTCAATTTACACAATTTAATACCAGTATCGCTAAACGATACAATGCAAGTGCACAAACCTTAATTAATTTTATATATTTTTTTAAAAAATTTTATAAGGAACGGCATTTTACTTTGATGTATTATTATTCCTGCTTCACTATGACCAACAAGTGAAGCGATATTGACGTTAATACCTTTGGATTGTTTACTTATCAACCCATTAAAATATATTTTAAATACTTTATATAAAAAAACTGAGGCGCTATATTTCGGAATCAAAACCCCTTTTTCCGGATACATTTCAACAAAGGCAACTGCTCCACTTAAAGCCAAGTGATAATTTAATCTTTTCAAGTAGGTAAGATTAGCTCTTTTAAATGGAATCAAGTGGTTTAGCTTAAGTTTAGGATGATGACCTACGGCATAATTTAAATTCAAACTGCTCCAGATAATCTGACTGTCTCCGGCGCTTGATAGATTTTGGCCTTTCCTGTCTAAGGTTTTTAATCCCTTTCGAAAAAAATTATCCAGGTATGCTTCAAAAACAATTCGTTTCATTACCTGCCCAGTACCTGGCGGATACCATGGCGCCCACTCCATAACTGAAAAGATATATTCTTCCCGTTCTGCCTTCTTTCCCTGGAAAAGCCTGTTAAAATGTCGTTTAATATATGGATCTACATTATCCATATATTCCACATTTATATTTCCGGGACCCATTATACCGATAAAATTCCTGTTATCGTGAATATTTTTCGCCTCTATAATATAATCTTTATAAGGCTCATTATCATCATCAAAAAAAACAATTAATTTTCCTAAGGAGTTTTTGAAACCAGCCATCCGGGCATGTGCAAGACCTTGTTCCCTTTCAATGATTACTTTGCAATTAGGAATTTCGGGCAATAACACACTAACATAACCTAAGGAAGAAACAGGAATAGTGCTATTGTTATCTACAATAATAACTTCTGCTAAAATCTCTCTTTTAACCAAGTTCTTAATTGCAATCAGACATCGCTCAAAGATCCTTTGTTCCGGATTGTAAGTACATATTATAATAGAGATGTCCATATACTTTTCCGAATACACTTTTACTTACACTTAAATGAGTCTAACTCTACTCAGTGGCTCTTTATCAAGAAGTAATTATTTTTTTTAATCCTGAAAAAGTTTTCCTGATTTGTAACCAGCGCAATCTTTTTCTTAAAAGTCCTTGCGCTGAAGGATCTAATTCCAAAACAGATTTGAGTACATTTTGCTTTATGCCTGCATCTAATACATCTTTTAATTTTATATACAGGTCGATTCGTTCATTTAATCCACGGGTAATATCTTCGTCATTAACCTGCACGTTATTTTTTATAAAATGAAACACTCTATTCCCTTCAAAAAAATCATAACCCATTTTTGTTAAGTTGCTGGTTACGGAGTTCTCGTGCCTCAAATAATAATTTAAATATTTACAGGAGATAAAAATGCTTCCTTTCAAACACATACTTGCATAAAAAAACCAGTCTCCGCAATATTTATACTTTCTGTATTCAGGCGAGATTGATAAAATTGTGTTCTTTCTGAATACGGCCATGCTTACGTTAGCAATAGCATTGGAGCCAAGCATATACTTTTTAAGGAACTCTTCTCCCGAAATCTTCTTTATTAAATCAGTAGCTTCCGTTTTGTTTATTATTTTTTCATCTGGAGTTACAAATAAAGATTGACAAAACGCTATTACCAGATTACTATCTGCAATTAACGGAGTTATTAACTCTGATAAAAACGTCTGTTCGCAGTAATCGTCGCTTTCTGCAATCCATATATATTCACCCTTAGCCAGTTGAATACCTTTATCCCATTGTATAAAAGTACTTCCAGTGTTTCTTTCATTATAATATATTCCCGTAACCATTGGATGATGCCTATAATTTTCTATTACATCTTTACTTTGATCAAATGAACAATCATCTAAAATTATTAGTTCAAAATCCCGGTAAGTTTGATTAAGTATCGAATCGATACGCCGCTTTAAGTAAGAAGCATGATTGAAATTGGGAAGTATAACGGATACCACTGGCATTAAAATAAAATTAGTGGACTATAAAATATTATTCTGCCAATTAAGTTATAATCCTTTATTAGTAAGGCATACCCGGTAAGGCTGCTTATCATTTTAAGCTTTACGGTCAATTTTAGCTTGCTTCTGCTTAAAATTAAATATTTTAAGACTTTATCCTTTTCAAAAATACTGTCACCATATGTTGAGCTAAAACCATCATCGGAGTATTTTGATACAATTATATCAACATGTTTTTTTGATATTTGATCCGAAAGAAACCATCTCATATTATGATCCCAATCCGAATGCGCCTTGTATTTTAAATTAAAATGACCAATTTTGTTAAAGACAATCTTCTTCATAAAAATTGCTTGATGACAAATGTTTTTTTCGAATAGTTTCTCATTAGTAAATTCACCATCGTATATACCACTCAACCCATTTAACTTCTTACTTAATACATTTCCGTAAACAACATCAGCATTACTATTATTACATACTGTGAACATCTGTTGAAAAACGTTTTCATCATACATCACGTCATCACTTCCCAGGAAATATATCCACTTTCCGCTGGAACGCCTTACCCCTTTATTCATAGCCTCATAAATACCACTATCCGTTTCACTGTATATATGTATCGGAACAACCAGATTTGAGTTTTTAATTTGTGTAACTATTGTTAGCGTTTCATCTGTTGAAAGTCCATCCTCAACAATGATCTCATAATCTTTGAAGGTTTGGCTTAAAATACTTAAAAAGCACCGCGAAATATCTTTCTCACTGTTAAATGTTGGTATTATAATACTGAAAAAAGGCATTACAATCAAGCTTACATAATGATTAAGACATTTTATAAAATAAAAATCTTTTAATCCTACTTAAACGCTTTCTCATTTTTAGGTTTTCCCAAAATACAATTATTTGAACCAAGTCTTTAAAGGCCTTTGCAATTGACGTTCCAAATTGGTCATGTGCAAATTTTACAAGCCTGAGTAAATTCGTTTTATCAAATCCTTTATAGTGGTATTGTAACAAATGTTTAAAATTTATCCACGATGCCTCCTGTATCATCTGTCTCGTTACGTTAGTATCTCTTTTATAATCAAGATATTCGAAATGTTTGTTTAACCATAATAAAAAGGTTTTATATCCTTCGATCATTTCTCCTCTATTATCATGTGTTACCGACGATACATTTAGCTCACTTTGACGCCAGAAAATTTTTGCCTTTGAAATTATACATAATCCCTTACCCTTTGAAAATAATATGGATGCTGCCCAGTCAGCGCTTTGAGCAAATTTGGTAAAAACAAATCCTCCGCTGTCATTATATACTTTTCTTGAAAAAATATGATCAGGCATTGAATTCCCCCGCTTTCCCAACAAAAGGTTGCAAGCCATTTCTTCAGAGCTCTCCTCAGCTGGTCCGATAACCGGATCATGGGTAATTTCACCTTTATCATTGATGACGCAAGTATTAAAACGATATACATCAAAACGATCACCTTTTTCGCCAATTGTTTTGAAAAACTGTTCAACACAATTTGCTTCTGCAATATCATCGTCTGAAAATAACCAAAGCCATTCCTCATTCTCAGTCAATTCTATACATCGCGTCCATTGATTAACCAAATCTTTTGCGCCTATGTTAAATGAAAATTTTTGGTAAATTATTTTAAGATCTTTAGAGAACAAATCAACAATCTTCTTTAAATCAAAAGGACTACAATCATCTCCTATATAAACCTTAAAATTTTTGTTAGTTTGAATTGCCAGTGATTGCAAGGCCAAATAAAAAAAAGCCTCTTTATATGCCGGGATCACAATAGCTAAATTTTGCCTGTTAGTCATATTGTACGGAGAAGCGTTCTATTCAATTGGTGCTTGTAGGAATATCTTTGCCTGTGACTATTAGAAAATATTTCTGATACAAATTTTTGACCAAAGTTCGAAATGGTTTATTCTTATCACGTACATGGGATTTTAACTGGTGGTAAAGCATGTGATAATGTTCAATAAATAGTTCCAAATGTTTTACATAAACATAATGCATTACGACTTTAATATTATCAAATGTGGAGTTTTGGGTCCACAATGAACTATTACTAACCCGGTAGTCAAACAAAACTTGATCTATATAATAAAACTTCCATCCTTTACTGTGCATACGAAGCCAGAGTTCCCAATCTTCATGGCCGAACAAGATGCGGCTTTCATCAAATCCGGATACATCCTGGAAAGCTTTTTTTCTGACGACACTGCAAACATCAATATAATTGCCCATCAGCAAGGTGAAAATATCAAAGGGCCTGGATTTAAATCTTGGTTCACGCGTATCGCCAAAAAATGCAGCATTGCCGTAAACAACGGCAACGTTTTCGTTTTTTGTAAGCACATCAATACCTATTTCAATGTATTCTAGCCTTATCTTATTATCACTATCTAAAAACAAAAGGCATTCACTTTTTGCAGCTACGACTCCTGTATTTCTTGCAGCAGCCGGTCCCCGGTTTTCCTGGCGAATGATCGTATACCGGTTTCCTTTCAAACTTTCCAGATATCTTAAAGTACTTTCATCCTTTGACCCATCATCAACAATTATAATTTCAATTGCCTCTTGATTATTACATGCTTCAATACTTTGTAAAGCTTCCGGTAAATACTTTCCCGAGTTAAAGCAGGGTATAATAATTGAAATAATTGGGTTCATTGACATTGCTTCTTACATTTTAATCCAGGATGGAAATTGCAATTGTATCCTGGCATTTATTTCCGGACGAATAACCCAGTTCGTTGGCGATACCACTATTTTTTCCGGATTACGATTTAAGAAAGCTCCCCACCAGCTGAATGTGCTGTTTGCTATAATGTTATGATAACATTTACTCATCAGATCTAATTCTACATAATCGTATTTTGAGCCAGCTTCCAGATCTATGTACGTTACTGATCTATTTATCTTCAGATTATCTTTTGCCCAGTTAAGGTCATCTGAGAATATATAGTAAGAAGGATTGTTAAGTTTAGAATTTATCAAATCAATTGCCTTTAAATAATAAGATAGCGGCAGCACGCCCATCAAATTAAATGCCTCCGTATTGGTAATATAATCTCCGCGTCTTATATGTATTGATACTGATGAATGATTGCCAACTATATTCTTCTCTATTGCACTTACAGCTGCATCTTCTTCAATCAAGGTAAGCTCATCAAATATCTTCCGGTTTATATTTTCAAAATACTTATGGTTTTGCCAATAACCATCCAGGTAAACATTTGAAGAAACAGTAAGCAAAGCCGGATCGTACACCCACCATTCCATCTCTTTAAAGTAAGGCCGCTTATTTTTTGGTATAATCCTTTCAGCTTTTTTATAAACTTTTGATATGAATCCCGATCGTTTTTCCCAATACAATAATTTATCGACATCTTCAGATGATGCTATTTGAGCTTTTATATTGTAATTATCCAGTTTGTAACTCCTTAATGACTGGCCACTAAAAAAAGAAGTATCAAGCTTTAAAGGAACATTATGCTTAATGGATAATTGCCTGCCGATTGTATATTGAAAAAGCTGATTACCTAAACCACTTATTAATTTTACAACAATCATAAAAGAGTTTTACAACCATGTGTAAGCAACATGGAAAGCTATGATATTATGTTTCAGTTTCCTTTATAAACCAAAAACATCCACAACCATAATTCTGTTGTTTTGCCATATCAAAACCGGCATTCTCAATAAAATCACGGTCATCTAATACCAATGAAAACTTCTTCAATGTAAAACCGTTAAATAAATCAGTTATTACTTCAGGATTATAAATTCTATGCGCATTAAACTGAATTCTAGGCTTGCCTACCGGAACAACAAATAGTAAAGAACCGTTTACCGCTACCACTCTTTTCAACTCATTTATTGATTTAATGTCGCCATCAGGATCAATCGGATCTCCGTATCTTCCCAGTCCGATATGTTCAATAGTATGCATGCAGGATAAAGATGTTATACTATTCGATGCAAAGTGAAGCTGTGTTAGATCAGCCCTGTCTGAGTATAATTCCGACAACTTTAATTTCGCAGGCCTGAAGTCATAAAATTCCACTGGGATGAAAGCAGATAGTATAGAACAAAAATGAAGTGTCGAAGAAATATCAATATGTTTTTCAGGGGCGATATCACGAACAATCCTTGCTGCCCAGGCAGGATGGTACACGTAATGAGCATCAAATTCTGTTTCTGAAGTATTATCAGAAAAAAATGGAAATATATCTAACCATTCATTCTGCAACTTCTTATTGGTATCTAAAGAATTGAAGTGATCAAATACTTGTCGGAATTTTTTAAAGTTTTGTCTTTCATGTTTATGATGTTTAAAAAAATTAATAGCTTCATTAATCATTATAATCTCCTTTATGAAGTACTTAAATTTGTCACCTCCTTTACCTGAAAAATTTTTATTCCTGAGCTCATCATAGTAATGTTTTAAAAATGAATACAAACACTATAACAAGGGCTATTTAACTATGACCTGAAACAATTTCTTGATACACTTCTTTAGTATCATCGGCTGTCTTTTGCCACGAAAATTTTTTCACTTGCTGATAGCCTTTACTTATCTTATCAAGTCTCCATTCCTTATTGTTTAGAATCTCTTTTATAGCGTTGATAATAGATGCCGGGTTCTTAGGCTCGAAATAAGTGGCAGCATCTTCCCCGATTTCAGCCAGGGAACTAGTGTTACTTACCAATACGGGGCAGCCACAACTGAAAGCTTCCAGTATAGGCAATCCGAATCCCTCATACATAGATGGGAAAATATACGCCAGCGCATTCTTATATAAAAAGGTTAATTCATTATCGTCAACATAAGTATGATACATACGGTTAGTAATACCTAGTTTATTAAAAAGGTACCGTTCACCTTCATTGAATGGCGAACCCGTACATACCACATACAGATCCGTTTCCACCTCAGCTAAAGCGCTAAAGATGTGTGCAAAGAACAGGAAATTTTTGTACCCTCCCCTTCCACCTACATACAGCAGGAATTTATGAGGAAGTTTATTTTTAAAATCTTTTGAAACGCCTGAAATTTCCCCATGAAAGGAACTCGCCAAATGTGTGACCTTTATTTTTTCGGGTTCAATATTGAACATACTAATTAAATCGCACTTGGTACTTTCAGAGATAGCAATTATTTTACTTGCCCTGTGCAGCAGCTCTTTGTTTTTATCTGTTTTTTCATACAGTCCGAATTCAGGAAATATCTGGTGAATAAGATCATACACCGTTAGTACAAAAGGCTTTTCTTTTATAAACTCAAGAAAGTAATCATCGTAGTAGGTCGGATGAAAAACATCGAAATCGCCTTCCTTTATTTTTTCTATAGCTTTTGATTTATTGATTTCCGTTTCATCAATAAATGTGGGCTCTTTAAAAATCTTGTTTTTTATTTTGTATAAAGTTCCTTTGCCTCTGAAATCATACCCTTCCAGGAACTGTTTATAATAGTCAGTCTTTTCTGATCTGGTTAATATTTTATTATTAAGAGATGGAACGGTTTTAAGGTATTCATTATTTGAATATAAAATGGGCAATTCCCATTCTACAGACGGATCTTTTTCAAAATGCGTTATCAACTCAAAAAAATATCTGGAAACTCCTCCAAATTGCTGGAAATCGAATATTTGATGATCAAATAATACTTTCATTGAGAAGCATAATAATTATTATCTGCTATAAAATAGTAACCCGCAAAATTTAGATTATCCGGATTGGCTGTTAGAGCAAAAGTTTTAATATTTAAGTGAAGCTTTATAAGCATCCACTGTCTCGTTTCCACAACGTTGCCAGCTGAATTTACCGGCACGTTGCAATGATTGCTCCACCATCTTTTCTCTCAAAGAAGGATTTTTATATATAAAAAGCATGGCTTGGCAAAGCTCGTCGAGGTCGGTAGGTGATACCATTATTCCTGCGTTTCCCACTACTTCCGGTAACGATGATGTATTAGAGGTAATAACCGGTACACCACATTTCATAGCTTCCAATGGCGGCAATCCAAAGCCTTCATAAAATGATGGGTAAACAAAAAATAATGCATCACTATATAAAGCCGCAAGATCCTCATCTGCCACATAGCCGGTAATAATAACTTTATCTTTTAATATAGCGCTGTTTTCAATTTCATTGAATATTTCTTGTAACATCCACCCTTTACTGCCAACAAGTACAAGATTCAAATCTTTTATATTTTCCTGAATAATCAGCCTTGCAAAAGCCCTAATAACCTGATCAATATTTTTCCTGGGTTCTAATGTGCAAACACTGAGTATATATTGTTTGTCCGGAATATCGTGTTTCATTCTTACCTTAAAATTTAAATCCTTATTTGTACTTTGATAAAAAGTCTCCGAAGCTGCCAGTTCAGTTACAATCACCCTTTCAGGGTTTATGTTATTACCCATGTAGTTCAACAGATCGTTTCTTGTAGCCTCTGAAATACATAAAATCCATGTTTCATATGTTATGCTATTTAAAACATTCTTTATCAGATCTATAATTCCTTGTTCACAATACTGAGGAAATAGAATCGGAATGAGATCATAACAGGTAAGAAAAATATTTTTATACTTACCACTACTTTTCTTTTCTGGTAAAGGAAGAAAAGGAGAATGATAAATTTCTGCATTTTTTACATCCATTGGATTAATAAAGTCATTGTTATAAAGCGCACACATCTGGTCAATAACCAAAAGCTCCCTGATTTTCCATTTTATCTTCAATTTTCTTAACTGAGAGAGCTTTGAACCTCCATTGATCAAAGTAATTAATTCATTTCTTTTATTTAGAGCTCTTGACCGGACGTCGAAAAATGGCGGCTTTGAAATCGGATTGCCAGATAAAATTTTACTGCTATCTAAATAAGATAAGGAATATTCGAGGGCTTTATGACTCATGTTACTGCAAAACGTAATAGAACATTCCTGGTGCAGTACAAGTTGTTCTGCCACGTTTTCAATTACTCTAAAAACTCCTGTACGGGATTTGGGCATGATATGTCCCATTCCCAAAACTGAAATATCGTAAATAACATTCATTAAGAATTACAATCGATTTGATAGCAATTATAATCGATTTAAAATTTTCTTTAATGCTAGTTTGCTAAAAGTTAAAGGACCTCTATTGTTATAATAATATGGTGATGGTCGTTTTTCAGAATTTAGCTTTTTTTTCAACTCTACGTAATAGCAAGGCAATGAAAAATATTTCTGATATTGATTAATCATTATTCTTTGTGTATAGTCTTCAAAAAGAGGTAATATATCTTTTCTCTCATCAAAAGTAAACCTATCCTGGTGTTTTGAAATAACGTTTGGCTTTCCGAAATTAAAACCGCTAAAGTGATAAAAAATTAGTTGAAACTGACTGTTTATTGTATAATTATTTTTCTTGCCCGTTATATATCTTTCATGAAGATTCCAGTAAGCAACATTGTATCCAAGATGTTTAAGTATTAAAATATTTTCAAAGTATAACGGTACAAAATTGATCCATAGCTGATCTACAAAGAAGCCATTTATAAAATCAATATAACATTGATCTTTAAGTTTAATCATCCACCATTTCAAAAATTGTTCAGATACTTCACTTCTTTTTACTGCTAAAAATCCAAGGTTATATAGCCCTGCATTCAATATACTAGGTTCGCTTAAGTAATACTTATCATATATAGGAGTAAAAAAATGGGGAGTAAGAATAATATTATATTTAAGTAAATTTTTTTCAAGTTCCTGAATTGGCTGGTAAATAATTATATCCGGATCAAGGTATATTATAGCATTCACATCGCTGTTCCTGCTAAATAAATAATGAAAAATGAAGGGTTTGACTGATGTATTGAGTTCAGTGATATTATACCGGGCAAACATATCATCAAAACCATCAATTCCAATATTTTCAATAGGAATTATTTCATAGGGATTAAAGAATGTATAATCAATTTCCTCATTAAGTCTATCTACTAATCCAATTACAAAATGGTAATCCGGATTATATATCATTAACGAATCACCCAGCGTTTTTGCCTGCGCCAGATAATTGTTAGAACAAATTGTAAATACAACCTTCATAATAATTTTTTAGTTAACCAAAGGAATTATGCTTATTATAAAGTACTGACAAGACAATGTAACTAAGAAAGTATTAATGAGTAAAATATAATCCTTTATGAGATTCCTATATCACCAATCACAAGTGAGAAATATCTTAAAATTAGCACTCCCTCCAAATATTAAAATTTCTTAAGAATTTATCCTGACTATAATAATTCCTAATATACTCTTCAGCGCATTTGCCTAAATCATTACTAAAAACTCGATCCTTGTATAACTTTTGCATATATTCTGCAGCTTCTTTTACATTAGCATCAGCCCATAACCACTCGGCTTTATATGGCTCTGCGCCTTCACGTACAGGCACTAATTCATAGTTAACCAGCAAAGAATTTTCATCATTCATAAAATCCGTATTGCCGCCATACCGGGTTGCTATTACTGGTTTTCCCATAGACATAGCCTCCATCATTCCCAGACCCAAACCTTCGGACCTATGCAAGGATATATAACAATCTGCCGCATTGATCATGCTCATGAATTCATTTCGACTTAAATTTTCGTTTACTACAGTTATTTTATTTTTCATCTTCATCTTACTAACGGCAAATTGAAACTTTTCAAAATTGCCGCTGTTTCCTTCAGCATGAATCGACTTCATAATGAGCTTTACATTATCTGTTGAAGAGAATGCTAAATCAAAAGCTTTTAAAATAGCTTCGGGGTTCTTCCTTTCATAAACACTGTGAAAATCAAAATTAAAAATGAAAACGAATTCATTTCCATCAATGCCTAATTCATTACGTATTACTGCAGGTGATTTATTTATTTGCCAGTTTTTAATAAAAGGAAAATCGAGCTTGGTTACCTTAACAGTTGATGGAGCAGCTTTCCGCACGGCTGTAGCGATAAATTCAGTAAATGCTATTGCTTCATTAATAGCCTTAAATGCTTCCGGGAAGTTAAAATAATCATTGAACTCCCAAAAAAAAACTGCTGCGTTATACCTACCGATAAATAATTCAGGAAGCTTTAACTTCAAGTAAGGAAGTGCATCGGCATTAATAAAGAAAATGTTTTTGCTATAAACTGTTTTAGTTGTAAAGTAATGTTGGTATTCTTTTAAATTAGTATCATCCAATTTTTTATAAGAAGGTGCTTCAATATCATAAATCAAAAAAGGGACCTGGCTGCTTTTGATACGCTGTGTAAAAAAACGACCTACCTCTGCTACTCCGGAAGTATAAGAAAAATAACCGACTAAATTGAGACCTGGTTTGTTATTGATAATGGACCTATAAAATCGTAGAAACATTCGTTTACCTCGCAAGGTATAAGGTTTGATCCGACGCAGTATTGACTTTTTAATTCTTACTATTAAGGGCACTTGTTCTTTTACTATAGACCTATAAATTAACAAATCATTTTCAGAATAGTAGTTTACAATTTGCTTTTTGTAAATCTACTTATATGGAATTTAATTTCTTGCTTTTTAAAACTTATTAATTTTTTAATTCCTGGTTTCAATTCTTTCCTAACATCCTGTCTTTTAAAAACAATTAAAAAGCACTCCTTAGCAAACAAAATTCTATTATACCAATTATATTTCTGGTATACTTTTGAACCGAATATTATATCACTTGCAATATTTAAGGCAATATTTAAATTAGGAAACGATTTAGTAAAAACAGACATATGTTTAGTAAGACCCTCAGTAGTTGAAGATACTCCTCCATATGATATATGGGTATTAGTTGTCTCTAACATTTTATACTTACCTAGAAAAGCTATTCTTGAAACAACTAGCCAATCCGCAGCAATAACATCTTTCATAATTAATTCTGATTTACAACTTTTAGGTACTAATGCTGAAAAACATCCATTAGTAACAACATTCTTTAAAAAAAATTTAATTCTATCATTTCCTGAAGTTTGTTGTAAATCAATTTTTAAATCATAATTAATAAATTCTTCGTTTAAATTATGAATCTTTCCAAATCCATATGCTGCATTATAATCCGGATGTTCTAATAAATACTTCAAGCAATTTTCAACATAGTTTAAATCCAACCAATCATCATCTGCCAGCCACATAAAGTAATCACCAGTTGCTTTTATTACCAAAAAATTAAAATTATTTATTAGCCCTTTATTTACCGGCTGACGAAAAAACACAACCCTCTCATCAGACTTAAATTCATTTATTACATTTTGAACTTCCTTGTCTGAAGAACAATTATCCGAAACAATAATTTCAAGATTCTGGTAAGTCTGATTTACAAGTGAATTAAGTGCCCTTTTTAATCCTTTAGGCCTGTTATAAGTAGGAACGCCAACTGTAACTAAAGGTTGAGTTTTCATTTTACTCTCTTTAAATAACCATCCGGTGCTACTGATATGAGTAATTTATTATTAATCTGGCGGTCTATTTCAAACTCATCATGATTCTTTAAAAAGGAATATACTGCTGTTTTAGGGTTATTTCCTGCATGCCATGGACGGTCTTTTATTGATTCATCGGGAAGGTCTTCCACTATCGTATCAAAAACTACTAGGTAGGAACCCTTTGAAACATAACGTGAATACAATTTCAGTTCTTCTAATACATGATCATGTGTATGATTGGAATCAAGGGTAACCAAGATATTAAATTTTCCCTGAACTAATACTTCTACTTTGGAAATCACTTCATCACTTATTGATGAGCCTTGTATCATTTTAATACGCTTGAACATTGGATGGGCTTCAATCTCTTTCCTGTTATGCTCTCGAATATCTATGTCAATACCAACAATTTCACCATTGCCAATTAATTCAAGTAAGGAAGCATAGTATATCAGTGATCCACCATGTGCAATTCCAGTTTCGATAATCAGATCAGGTTTCACCAGCCAGATAATTTCCTGCATCGCCAACATATCCTGGGGATACTGAATAATTGGCCGACCCATCCAGCTAAAGTTATAAGAGTACCTTGAATTAATACTTTCAATCATGAAATTGGCGGCTGCTTCTTTCACTTGTTCAGACTGACCCTGTGCCTGTATTCGTTCTTTTGTTTCATCCTGAAAGCGTTTTATCTGCTCCATGTTCCTCTTTTAAAGATTAAATATATTTATACTATAGGTTTTAAGAGATTCTCTGATCTCTTCCAGGTAATTTTCGTTCATAACCAATATATTGTTTACCTTATCTGAATCAAGTATCGCAGGTGAATATATTGGATGCCCCGTACAGGCAATAAATTTAGACTGCTTAACAGGATTGATATCTATTACATATTGTACCAGCTTTCTATCCGGGTCAACGAGATTTAAATAAGTAGATCCTTTAGCTCCTGCTCCCCAGATGGCTATTGACTTGTTTGCTTTCAGGAAGGCAATAAATTCATCAACATTTTTTTGTACCTCTGAAAAATCAGGTTTTGTTATTTCCTGCTGGGGAATCTTGTTCCTCAATCCTGAGAGATCGGCCCATAGATAAATGTACTGACCACCAAAAAAATTTCCCGTAGTGGCGTGTTCAAACATTATACTCAATGTCTTTTCAGTAAAATAATTACAATGCTCGTAAAAGACATCCCAAAAAGATTTCTTTTCCGATATCCAGTCAAAAGTTGGCACTTCAACAAATAAATAACCTTTGTAATTATTTGCTTTAGCAATTGAATGAATAAATGAAAACGGATTTGGTATATGTTCTAATGTATGACGCATGATGATTACATCTGCGTTTACATCATTGTATTTTTCATTGAAATAATCCTTACGGATACGTGGATTATTACCTTCATAAGTAGGATCAAAGCCTGTGCAATCAAATCCTTCTTTCAACATCATCTCAAAGAAAACACCCTTACCACATCCAACTTCTACAATCTTTTTATCCGCAATGCTAAATGATTTTAAGATACCTAGAACATGGCTAAGATGCTCCTTGAATACTGAAGAATTACCCTGCTCATTCTGGTAATTCTCATCGTAATTCATTATGTCAGGATTAAACAGGCGGTTAAATATGAAGCCCGACTGATTTGACTGTACTAATTGAACCTTACCTGTTTCCGCTTTTAATGCTTCTGATAATGATGGATACACTTTATTTTGAAAAACAGGAACCTGCTTTTGTTCCACAATCAAAGCACAATCTCCATTTTTACATGTTGAAAAATTATCCTCAACTATCATTAGGATTAAATTATTTTTTTTAGTTTTTCATTGTCTCCCCAGAATGCCATTGGCTCATAATCAGGGTATGGATAGTGACCTAGCTGTAACTGTATATTTAAATTGTTTTCAACCAGGTATTGTTCTACCAGACCTCTTACTGAAACAGGCTTACCACTACAACAATTTATAATTCCCTGAACTTCCGTTTGCAAAGCAATCTTAACAAGTATTTCTGCTACTTCATTTATTTTCAGGTAATCTCTTAGTTGCTCTCCTCCCGACATTTTAAATGATGTTTCTTTATTAAGAACAGCCTGGTTCAACATTGATATGAGCGATTTCGCATTTTGTCCTTTACCATACATATAAAAAAGACGGACCCATTTAAAGTTAAACTGAATCTTTTTTTGAAAAGCCTCAATAAATTTCCTTAGGCTATCTTTAGCAATGGCATAAGGATTTTCAGGCAATGCTATCATGTCTTCTTTTAATGCACCGCTTTGCATGCCATATTCAAAACATGTACCAGTAACCAGCAAATCATTAAGTCCGTTTTCAATCAGGTTTTGAATAAACAAAAATTGCGGAAAAAGATTTTTATCAATGTGTGAAAAATCTTTGTAATTAGGCAAGCCGCTCCATGCAAGATGGATCATCAAATCAGGACTATTAAAATAAGTAAACAGGTTTTCATGTTTTGAAATCTCATCTATAGAAAACCCGATATAACTTACCTTGTTAAACCATTCTTTATTCTCAGCTTTAATTTTATTTGCAGAGGTGGCAATAACTTCATGATTGTTCTTTAATAATTCCTTTATAACATAATCTCCGATATAACCAGTTGCGCCTGTTACCAGCACTTTCATAAGATAGTAAGTTTTGGTATAAAAACTACAAACCTGCCACCCCAATCATTTATATAATCCAGCTGTTTAATGATTTCATCTTTTATGTTCCATGGAAATATAATTATAAAATCAGGCTTCCTTTCTTTTAACACATCTTCTTTAACCACAGGTATATGACTCGCCGGTAAAAATTTACCCTGCTTGGATGGACTGGCATCCACTACAAAATCAATAAGATCGCTTTTTACTCCGCTGTAATTGAGCAAGGTATTTCCCTTTGCCGCGGCTCCATAAGCAGCAACCAGCTTGCCGGCCCGTTTTTGTTGCATTAAAAATTCCAGCAGATCTACTTTAACTTTCAACGCCCGTTCCTGGAATCCTTTATAATAATTCAATTCAGTAATGCCATGTTGAATCTCTTTATCTAATAATGCCTGTACCCTGTTAGAGATAACCCTGTTATTATCCTCTGCATGTTTTGCGAATATGCGTAGCGAACCGCCATGCGTGGGAATCTCTTCCACATCAAACAGTTCCATTCCACTGGCATTGAAGATTTTCTTTATAGTATAAAACGACAAGTATGAAAAATGCTCATGGTATATAGTATCGAACTGATTATTCTCTACCAATTGCATGAGGTGCGGAAATTCAAGAGTAACTACACCCCCGGGTTTAAGAATGATCTTCATTCCGGCTACCAGGTCTGTTATATCGGGAACATGTGCAACAACATTGTTTCCCAAAAATAAATCAGCCATCATTCCTTCTTTGGAAAGTCTGGCGGCAAGCGCTACACCAAAAAATTCGGTGATAGTTTCTACGCCTTTCTTTCTCGCAGCATCCGCAGTATTTTCAGTAGGTTCAATACCAAGTACGGGAATGTTTTTCTCAACAAAGTATTGTAATAAATACCCGTCGTTAGATGCTATTTCAATAACCTGCGACTGTTCATTAAGTGCAAACCTTTCAACAGCCATAGTTACATATTTCTTTGCATGCTCCAGCCAGCTTGTTGAAAATGAAGAGAAATAAACATATTCATTATTAAAAATAGATTCTGAAGATTTATACTCATCTACCTGCACTAAAAAACATTTGTTACAAACAAAAACTTTCAGCGGAAAGTAAGCTTCAGGTTCGTTCAGCTGGTCTTCTGTAAGGAAAGAATTAGATGCCGGCGCATTAAACAGGTCAATAAATTCATGTTCTACAATTGTTTTACAAAATCTGCACTGCATTGATTAAATTTTGATTCCGCTGAATTTATTGTTTAACAAGGGGTGATTGTTATCCCGTTCCGAAAGTTGAGTTACCGCGAATGGCCAGTTTATGTTAACAGCAGGATCATTAAATTTTATTCCACCTTCTGCTCCCTGCGTATAATATTCACTATGATGATAAATGAGTTCGCAGTCATGGGTCAATGTTTGAAAGCCATGAGCAAAGCCTCCGGGTATATACAACATCTTTTTGTTGGCAGCTGAAAGTTCTGTTCCGAACCATTGAAGAAACGTTGCAGAATCCTGCCTGAGGTCAATAATCACATCATATACTTTTCCTGCTATGCAACGAAGAAATTTAGTTTCTGCAAAGGGAGGCAACTGGTAATGCATACCCCTTATAGTACCTGCCTGGCTTGTAAATGAATGGTTTAATTGTACCCATTGTTTATCAAAACCAATCCTGGCAAACTCCTGGTTACAAAAGTAACGGTAAAAATATCCCCGGTCATCTTTTCTGATTTCCGGTTCTATTTCAAAAGCGCCTTTCAATAAAGTTTCTTTGAATATCATTAAATTAGCTGGTGGATTGGTAATGATGATTCAATGTTGTTGACCTTAGGAGGCAAGTCTTTAGCAGGCATCCCTTGTGTCCCTTGTGGGGTTTCCTTTGTGTTCCTTGTGGTTAAAAAACTCTTAGAATCATAAACCTTATTAAACCACAATGGACACAAAGGAAACCCCACAAGGGGCACTAGGACCTCTGACCAAATTGTAATTTCAAACAGGAAAGTACAACAACAAACTTCTTAATTCAACGACATTGATGATGGTTATTGAAACGAAAATATATCATTCTTAATCAAATCGAAAGCATTATTGTTAAAATTCCTGTACCACTGAATGGTATTTTCAATAGCCTCATATGCATTGAACACCGGATACCATTGCAGGTCATTCGTCGCTTTACTGGTATCGAGTTTTAATAAGCCGGCTTCATGTGGCATAGCGGTATTATCCAATAGATGATAATCTCCGTAACCCCATGTCATGATAGCATGCTGTACCATTTCTTCAACGGTCAGGCAATCTTTATTCAACGGACCGAAATTATAGGCAGATGCATATTTAGCCGGGTCTTCATATAATTTGCTTCCTAATAATAAGTAAGCGCCGATAGGTTCTAACACATGTTGCCATGGCCTTACAGCAGACGGATTTCGAATCGGTATCGAATCACCTATTTGTAAAGCTCTTACCGCATCCGGAATAATCCTGTCTTTTGCCCAATCCCCACCTCCGATAACATTACCTGCACGGGCTACAGCTATTGATTTCTTATGGTTAGTATAATCCTTTATATTAAAAAAAGAATTGCGGTATGAATCTATAATTATTTCGGCGCATGCTTTACTTGCACTATAAGGATCGTACCCTCCTAATCTGTCTGTTTCCCTATATGGGTAGAACCATTCATTATTATGATAAACTTTATCCGTAGTAACTAATAAGGCAATACAAGGTTTTTGAAGCTTTCGCATTGCATTTAAAACATTAGCTGTTCCTAAAGCATTTATGGCAAATGTTTCCAGCGGTGACTGATAAGAAGTTCGCACTATAGCCTGGGCGGCAAGATGAAATATAAAGTCAGGTTCAAATTCAAGCATGTTATGCTCCAGTTCATCATAGGCTAAAATATCTCCTAATACTGATTCGCATAAAGTATCACCTTTAATCTGTTCAAATAATACCTGCTCTTGTAAAGGTGGCAATGAATATCCACGCACTTTAGCACCCAGTAAGTGCAACCATGTTAACAACCAGCATCCTTTAAATCCTGTATGCCCTGTTAGAAAAACTTTTTTACCCTGGTACGTTTCTTTATATTTCATACCCGGTACTTTTACCACAATTTCCATTTTGCGTTATTCGTTTGCCAGAGTTCTTCCAGTTCCATTTTATCTCTTAAAGCGTCCATGCATTTCCAGAATCCGGGATGCTTATAAGCCACCAGCTCACCTTCCCGGCTAAGCGAATCCAGTGGTCCGTCTTCCCACATGGCTTCATCCGGATTATTACCTAAAAAATTGAACACTTCAGGTGATAATACAAAAAAACCTCCATTGATCCATTTTCCATCGCCCCTGGGTTTTTCTTTAAATATATGTACCAGGTTGTCATCATTAATCTCCATACCACCAAAGCGTGCCTCCGGTTGAATAGCGGTTATTGTAGCAATTTTTTTATGTTTTTTATGATATTGAACCAAACTATTAATGTTGATATCAGATACTCCGTCTCCATAGGTTAACATAAATATTTCATCACCGATATATTTTTTTATCCTTTGGAGTCTGCCGGCGGTTTTGGTATTTAAGCCGGTATCTACCAGGGTTACTTTAAAAGATTCTGTCTGGGTGTAATGAATATCAAGTTTGTTGCTGTTAAGCTCAATGGTCATATCAGAATTATGCATGAAATAATCCATGAAATATTCTTTAATATAAAATCCTTTATATCCAAGACAAATAATAAAATCATTATATCCGTAATAGCTATACAATTTCATAATATGCCAGAGAATTGGTTTACCACCAATCTCAACCATTGGCTTAGGCCTTACATCTGTTTCTTCCGCCAGCCTGGTGCCCATGCCGCCGGCAAAAATCACTACTTTCATTTAACTGATTTTGCGGGTTTGCCATTCTAGTTTCGGACGAATTACACCAGGCATGCTTCCCCTGTATTCTGAATTACGCAATTCCATATCTTCAACAATATCAAATATTAATGCTTCCTGTTCATAAAAATGTATTTTTTCAGGTATTAATGTAGAAAGTGCAATTCCTACCAAGTAGCGGCCATCGTTTAATAAATTTGGCGGTATCCACATAACAGTTTTGTAGTTCCCTTTTTGCAGAAACTTTTCATGTGTTGTTTCCGAACTCACAAAAACCTGATCACCCTTTATATTATATATGTGCACATTAGGCAGCGGCTGGTAACCACTTTTAGCTACTTCATACTCAAATTCAATACCCACTTCGTGGTGCATAAAAACTATATTAACAGTATTATTATTCCTGTCAATTAATCTTGCCCTTAGTAAATGGGCAACCTCATCACCCTTTTTATCTATCAGCCAGGAATTTTCCGTTATCAGGTCGGTCTCCGTACTTGAATATTTATGAATGATTTTTTCTGTTTCGCCGGTTTCAACAATGTGGCCGTTTTTTAAATAGATTACTTCTTTGCACAAGGTATTTATAGCAGTCATGTTATGACTGACAAAAATTATCGTTCTTCCTTCTCCTTTACTAACATCACCCATTTTTCCCAAACATTTTTTTTGAAACTCCGCATCGCCAACTGCCAGCACTTCATCTACTATAAGTATTTCAGATTCAAGATGTGCTGCTACAGCAAATGCTAGTCTTACATACATACCGGATGAATATCTTTTTACCGGTGTATCTATATATCGTTGTACCCCGGAGAAATCTACGATCTCATCAAACTTTCTTTTGATTTCTTCTTTACGCATACCCAGGATAGCACCATTTAAAAAAATATTGTCCCTGCCTGAAAGTTCGGGATGAAAGCCGGTTCCCACTTCAAGTAAACTGGCGATCCTGCCTTTAATTTTTACTGTGCCAGAGGTAGGCGTTGTAATCCGGCTTAGTATTTTTAATAAAGTACTTTTACCCGCTCCGTTTTTTCCGATAATTCCTATTGCTTCTCCATTTCTGGTAGTAAAGTTGATATCCCTTAAACTCCACACAATGTTACTTTCCCCAACAACGGTGCGGTCATTAACTTCGCCGATTTTATAATAGGGATCTTCCTTACCGCGCATGCGTATGTACCAACGCCTGATATCATGAGATAAGGTTCCTGTATTAAATTCCCCTATCTGGTATGCTTTTGAAAGACCCTCAACTTGTATAACGGGTAACATTAATTGTAATTAGTTAATACTTAAAATACCAATTTTAGCAAAAGCAAAGAAGACCTTAAGACCCGTTCCCCAGGTAGTTCTAACAGGTTTTAATTCCTGTAAAAACCTATCCAGCAAGAGAATGCTTCTTTGTACCCGGAAGGAGGAATTTTTTATACAGTGGTAAGCTGAAGAAACCAGTTGCTTCCGGAACTCATTATTTAAAATCTGCTGCATACAATCCTGAATTTCGGATGCACTGGAAGGATCGAAGTACAAGGCATTATCCCTTAGAATTTCTTTATGACCTTCAAGATCTGAGCATACTATTGCACATTCCAGTTCAGCTGCCTCAATCAATGGAATATTTGTAGGACCTAAAAATGTGGGCATCACTAATGCAATCGCATTTTTATACAAAGTATACAATTGCCTTTCTGTAATGAAGCCTGGAATTAATATATTATTATTCAAACCTGATTTATCAATAAGCTTTTTAATATAAGAAAGGTTTCCCTGATCACCACCACATAAAACAAGCTTTAGTAATTCATTACCAGGTTGCTTTAATAATGCCTTAAAAGCATATATAAGGGTTGAATGATTTTTATGTGCCCAAAATTGCGCAGGATAAAAATAAAAACTGCCCTTTATTAAATTATAACCAGATAATAGTTGATGCTGTTCTTTTTCAGTCACCGTCATTGAAACTACATCCCCGCCAAATAAAGGCATCACTTTAACTTTAGCAGGGTTAACAGGATAATAGTGCTTCAATTCTTTTGCTCCCGTTTCCGACTCGCATAAAATTATAAATGCTTTATTAAGAATTGTTTTATAATACTTGTCCCGCTTTTCAAAATTGCCATTCCAGGTTACTTCCGGAAACGGATACATAGATTTATGGCCCACATCCCAATGAGTAACTATCATCGGATAATTAATAAGGTTCTCCTTAGGTTTCAGATAATAAATAAGATGAATGTTTTCTTTAATCAAAACTTTCCTGATAGCCCGATTGTTGATAGCATCCATCCTTCCGGAAATAAACTCAAGGTATACTCTTGAATGAGACTTAAGCAACCGGTGAACAAGCTTGTATAACAGGTTCAAACAACGATAAGCAACAGCACCAAATACGGATCTTTTCATCCTAATTAACCGTTTGCTGAATTGCAATTGCTCATTGGCAATATTAAAAAAATCAATGTTTACTATTTCTATATCAGGATGAAAGTTATGGCTGTCAATTGCCATGAGCAGTGTTTGATAATACGAATAGCCGCCACCTTCAGTTGGCAGGCAATCTTCCATCAAAACAGCCACCCTTAATTTATCCATTACTTAAAATAATCTGCAATTGTAGTTGTTACATACTCCAACTCTTTGTCAGTAATGCCAGCACCGCCCGGAATATAAAATCCGTTTCTTGCAAGTCTTTCAGCTTGAGGATAATACTCATTTTCAAACAAACCCATTTTTTGAAAAACAGGCTGTTCATGCATGCACCAAAAGAAAGGGCGCGTGCCTACTCCGTGATCTGCAAGATATTTGGTTAATTGCTGTAATGTTATTTCAGAAGGAGCCACTATACCATATACCCAATAAATATTTTCGGCATAATCGGTTGACTGAAGAGGAAGCTGGTAATTATATTCAGCTATAAAGGAAAGGTGCTTATTATAATAATTACCCGTTGCTTTTTTGTGCACCAAACATTTATCAATTTTTTCAAGCTGGGCTACTCCTACAGCAGCCTGCAGATTAGTCATGCGGTAATTCCAGCCGGTTTCAAAATGCATGAAGCGGCGTTCACCTGGTTCGAAAGATAAATTTCTTAATTTCCTGCAACGATCTGCCAGCGCCTTATCATCGCACAATAGCATTCCCCCTTCCCCGGTAGTAACGTGCTTGTTAGTATAAAAACTAAAGATACTTATGTGGCCAAAGCTTCCGCATTTTTTATTTCTATACGACTGCCCTATCATTTCAGCAGCATCTTCAATTATATAAAGTTTGTATTTTTCAGCAAGTGCAATAATAGGTTGCATGTCTGCCGGTAATCCGTATAAATGTACAACCAGGATTGCTTTTGTTTTTGGAGTTATACGTGCTTCAATCTGGCTGGTAATCATATTCCAGGTTAAAGGATCACTGTCTACGAGTACCGGAGTACCACCAGCACGCACAACTGAAAATGCAGGAGAAATTATAGTGAACGCCGGCATGATTACTTCGTCACCCGCTGTAATATTTAATGCCTGCACTGCAATATCTAGAGCGCCTGAACCGTTGGCTACAGCAATACCAAACTGCCTGCCAATGTAATCACTAAACTGTCTTTCAAATTTTTTTACAAAAGGCCCTTCGGAAGATATCCATCCGGTATCAATGCATTCCTGCAGATACTTTAATTCATTACCATTAAAAGAAGGAATATTAACAGGAATCAACCTAGAGTAATTATTAATGGTTAATGATTAATTAATGTCGTTGAATTAGAAGTACGTTTTTAGTAAGCATTCCTTGTATCCTTTGTGGATTACCTTTGTGTCCTTTGTGATTAAAATTCTTGAAATCATAGCCCTGATTTAACCACAAGGGACACAAAGGTAATCCACAAGGGACACGAAGACCTCTAACTGAAGTGTATTTCACACAGGAAAGAACACAATAAACTTCTTAAGGTCAACGACATTGAATGGTTAATAATTAATTGTACGAATGCCTTTGACTTAAACCGTTTTTTGAAGTATTGCAAAAACATTCCAGCTTTCCAGGGTTGGTTGATTGCCTGTTAAAAACTCTTCAAATCCAATTACATTAAATCCTGTTTGATCTGCTGCTAATGCTATCTCGGGTATGCTGAAATAGCGCATTGGATGTTTTTCCCTAATAGTATTATAGCTGCCATTACTTTTATTCTTCACCACTATTTCATAATTCACTTCTGCAATGTTGTTTTTTATATCCATAGTTGTTTCTCCCCTCCTGCTAACTTCTATCAATTCATTTTGCTGGTATTTGGTCCGGGCTACAGGTAAATGATGAAGTACTGCAGGGCTATACCAAAAATCAAAAGCAAAAATTCCACCCGCTTTTAAATGTTTTGACACATTCTTAAAGGATGCCAGTAATTGATCATTGGTTGTTAAGTAACACATGCTATGAAACAATGAAACGGCGGCATCATATTGAAGATTTAATTCAAAATTTGTTATATCTGACAACACCGGATAAAAACCTTTAATCGCTTTTCGCTTTGCCAGTTCTATCATCTCCTCACTCCTTTCAACACCGGTAATGTTATAATTGTATTCGCATAAATATCGGGCATGATTACCGGTACCGCTTCCAAGCTCCAGTATTTCTTTCGCTTCAGGAAGCAATTGCCTTAAATGATGGTGAACGTATGCTGCTTCTGATTTATAGTCCTTATCCTGGTAAAGCAGGTCATAATATGCACTATATAGCTTAAAGTTGGAAATCACTCCTATCGTATTCATTGCTGTCAGGTCAGCGATCAGCTATCAGCAGATCATTGTCAACCATGTTTTCTCCTGATAGATGATTGCTGTCAGCTGATAGCAATATAGTACATCTGATGCCTTACAGGTCATTAGGTTGCTATCAGCCGGTTCTTTTTAATATTAGTAAACCTTACTTTATCATTTTCACTGCTGTAAGGTCCCTGTTTAATTTCTATTATTTCTGCATCTTCCATTATTTCGAATCCATGTCCGCCCGACGCCAGCAAGATTACATCCCCTTCATACAAAAAACGGCTTTCCAGAAAACTTTGTGTTTCATCATAAAAATCCACACGTACCAAGCCAGACTTTATTAGGAGTACTTCCTGGGTATATAAAACTTTTCTTTCAAGATGTGTATGAATATGAGGTTCTATCACATATCCCTTCGGACGATTCATATATCCTAGTTGTTGAGAAAACTCATCAGGCGTAAAAAATGTTATTCCGTCTTGTTTGAAATCTGACCTGATAATAATTGCCATCAAAGTGGCGTTACATAAAATGTTTTCAATCATGAAGCCTTAATTTCCCTGTTAATAATTGGTAATACCAAACTCTTACTCTTTCCATCATAGCAGTGGATAAGCAGTCAACCATTCAATAAATCACCTCGATTTAAATAAGGATAAGGCTTCAATCGAAGTATTTGTGTGTAGTGTAAGCGTTAATTATTAAACCCGCAATCGAAAACATTTAATTGTTGTACTGAACCTAAAAACAAATTATGTTGTACTAAGTACTATACATGTGTTAGCTTTAAAATTATGTAATTTTTTCTAAATGATAATAATTATTTAATAATCAAACTAGTTACGTAAGCATGAAATCAAGTAATAAATTGTTATCAGCTTTCAGTAAGTCACTACGTAATTGGTTTCCTCCTAATAACTGATGGCTGATAACTGAAAGCAAATGCATCACTTTATAATTTATATAACACCAGGTAGTTTGTAATTCCAGTAGTCTTTCCTTAACACCCAGTCTCTTACACTTTCATCGGTTCTATAATTATGCTGGTGAAACTGGTACCCTTCATTATATTTACTTCTGAAACAGGATTGTAATTTTATTATATTACCGGGCAGCTTTCTTAGATTTTTTTGAATAGCTTTTCTTAAAATATTACCTGTTCTGTTAGCAACTCTTGTAATTAAACCTGTTGTTACCTCATGCTCTCCATTAGAGGAGTGTAGTTTATTTTCTGACCGGATATCAGTAAATGACTGGCAGACTCCATTATAATAATACCATTTTTCAAAATATTCTGTTGTAAGTCTTTCTGGTGGCACCTGGTGGTATAAAAGTGCAGAAGCTGCATATAATGCTTTATAGTTATGGTTCTTTGCTTTTATGGATAAGCCGGTTTCACCATCACCCTGGTATTTTTGCAGTTGTTCCGGAATACAATCAGGATGAAATCCACCAAGATCCAGCAACGATTTTTTTCTTATGCTATAATTTAAACCAAATACATACAATGGATCTATCTCCAGTTTGCTGCAACCTATATCAACTAAGCTTAATGGCAAACACATATTGCCACCATAAGGAGTAGGTTGCCAGAAATAACTTACCCATGATGGAGGATACAGTTGGTACTTAGGTAAACAAGGCCCACCAATTATTGAAATTGATTCATTATCCGCAAAAAGCTGTATGATAGAATTTATCCAATAAGGATTCACCTCAACATCATCATCGATAAAAGAGATAATGTTAGCCTTTGAAAGTTCAGTTCCCTTATGCCTCCCCGTTAGTTGGCCGGGTTCATCATCATAACAATAAATAAAGTTTGTTATTTGTTTTTTAAAATACCCGCAAACTTCTTGTGTATTATCCGTTGATCCGTTGTCAACTACTATTACTTCATATTGCCGGTTTGCAGGCTGCTGACCGGTTATGCTTTGCAATGTCTTTTTTAAAGATGCAGACCGGTTAAGAGTTGGTATTACAATGCTTAACTCCAATATTAAAAGCTAAAGATTCTTAAATTAAGGAATCTAAAAAAATTAATCGATATGCAGGTTTTAAGGTTCTTCCTAACATCATAATAAGATAATGTGATATCGCATGTAAACCTATAAGGTTTTGAAATCATTACAGGTAGGCTGCTTAAAATTCAATAAAAGTCTTTGTACAGTTTTTGTGAATGACTACCCAATTTATTCACTGTGAGAATGTAACAATTTATAACTATAGCCCTGAAAGGGCGCAATAGACTAGCACAGGGTGAAGCACTGTGGTAAATGATAGTGATGAACCCAGCCCTGAAAGGGTGAAATAGCATCGTCTTGATAACCATTACTTGTTAGTATCACGCCCTTACAGGGCTGTTGTCTGATAATCATTTTATTGTACACAGGGCTTCACCCTGTGCTAGTCTATTGCGCCCTTTCAGGGCTTAAAAAACTGTACGAAAATTATTATGCATTTTTGAACAGCCTACCTATAAGGTTTTGAAAACCTTATAGGTATATGTAGCTATCAGCTACACCGTATCTACAAAACTCTTTTCCACTTTATTAAAAACCACTAATCCTGCAATGAAAAAAACAATGGATGCAATAACACTATACATAAAAGCTCCCGCATAAAATTGCCCGGTTCCTAAAAAGCCATGACGGAAAGTTTCTATCAGTGCTGCCATAGGATTTAATGCGATGACCGGTTTATATTTTTCAGGCACAAATGATAAAGGATAAATAACAGGTGTGGCATACATCAACAACTGCACACCAAAAGAAATTAAAAAGGCAAGATCGCGGTACTTAATTGTCATAGCGGTAACTATCAGTCCAATCCCTAATCCTAACATAGCCATCAGCACTATAATAACCGGAAATAAAAGAATATAAAAATTTGGATGAACCTGCTGGCCCTTGAAAGCATACCATACCATCATGGTAAGAAACAATAAAAACTGTACACTGAATTTCACCAAGTTCGAAATTACTATACTAAGTGGCATAATAAGCCGTGGAAAATATACTTTGCCAAATATTCCGGAATTGTCTCTTAGCACACCGCTGGTTTTAGTTAAACACTCCGAAAAGTAACTCCAGGCAACCGTACCTGATAAATAGAACAATGCAGGTGGGGCCCCTTCCGTACTGATTTTCGCCAGTCTTGAAAAAATAATGGTAAAAATAAAAGTGGTGAATATTGGTTGAATAAAAAACCATAAGGGCCCAAAAACAGTTTGTTTATAGAAAGAAACAAAATCGCGCCTTACCAGCAACCATAATAGGTCACGGTAATTCCAGACGTCTTTTAAATGCAGATTGAATAAACTATTTTGAGGCTTTATTTCCAGGTCCCAGTAATGCTGATTAGTTTCCATACTCGGTGATACTTCCTTACGTCTATGTGTTAAGCTTATTATCGTTCATGAACCTCGTTATGTTTCAACAAATAAGTTAATTTGCTTTCAGGACATTCTGCAATGCCGTTTTTATCAAAAAACAATTTATGTCCAAACGCACTAACCCATCCGGATTGCTTTGCCGGGTTTCCTACCAGCAAGGCATAAGGCTTTACCTCTTTGGTAACTACGGCTCCCGCACCTATCATAGCATACTCACCAATATTATTTCCACACACGATCGTAGCATTCGCACCAATACTTGCACCTTTTTTAACCATGGTAAGGCGATATTCGTCTTTTCTTTCGATAGCACTCCGGGGATTGATGACGTTCATAAAAACCATGCTTGGCCCTAAAAACACATAATCCCCGCAGCTTACTCCGGTATAAATAGATACGTTGTTCTGCACTTTAACATTATTACCCAACACAACACCAGGAGCTATAAAAACGTTCTGACCAATAATACAATTTTTGCCAATGCTGGCACCAGGCATGATATGTGAAAAATGCCAGATCTTAGTACCCTTTCCTATCGTACAGCATTCATCAATAATAGCGGTAGTGTGGGCGTAGTAAGCATTATTGTTCTCCTGAATACTCATTTCCTGCCAAATACTCCTTTTATCCTGTTTAAGACTCCACGCTGTTTCTTTTTCTCTTCTTCAAAATATTCGCCTCCATGACCGTAGCCATATCCATATCCGTAACCATATCCATAATTACCGTAGTATCCCCCGTAGGAGCTACTCGTTTTTACATCATTTAATAACAGGGAAATTTTAGGTAGCTTATTTTTCTTATAAAAATCATTAACCAGCGACAACTGCTTTTTCAAAGTATAATCCTGGCGCATAATGTAAAGAGTGGCATCGGCATACGCACTTAAAATAACTGCATCACTTACTAAACCAAGTGGTGCAGAGTCAATTATTATAGTATCAAAATTTGCCTTTAAATAATTAAATAACTCCTTTACTTTATTATCCAGCAATAATTCACCAGGATTAGGGGGAATCGGGCCACAGGGAATTACGAATAAATTTTCTACCTGGGTTACAGGAATGATTATCTCCTGAACGGTAGCATTGCCTATTATATAATTGGTGATTCCTTCTTTGCCTTTAAGGTCTAAGCCTGCTATGATTTTTGGTTTACGAATGTCAAATTCCAGGATAACCGTTTTCTTACCAGTAAGTGCCATTACTGAACCGATATTGGTACTCACAAATGATTTCCCTTCACCGCTGAATGAGGAGGTGACCAGCAATACAGGCCGTTCCGCTTTATTAAGTATATATTGAAGATTAGTACGGATGATCCGGAATTGTTCTGAAATAAACCTGCGGTTATTCTTGGTAACAACAAGGGTTTCATTTCCTTCAGAATGACCAATCTCTCCTAATATTGGCGCCTGGGTTAGTTTTTCAACGTCCTGCCTGCTTGTAATTTTATCGTTCATGTATTCTTTTAAAACAACAATGGTAATCGGTATTCCTAATCCAAGTAAAACGGCGAATATGTACAAGCCTTTCTTATCTGGCCTTATTGGCGTACTTATTGATTTCGCCGGTTCCAATACTTTTGAATTTGAAAGTGTGGAGGCTGAGGAGATCGAAGTTTCGAGCTTTTTTTGTAAGAGAAAAGAATAAAGATCCTCTAGTATCTTCTGCTGGCGTGTTATCTCCAGCATTTTCCTTCCTTTTTCAGGCACTTCGCCAATTTCCTTTTCAGCTTGTTGTGTTTTAACCTTGAGATTTTCCCGGTTAATATTATAAGACTGACGGATATTGTTCAGGTTTTCCCTGATCTGTTCGCGAAGTTTTTCTAATTCTGTATCAAGATCTATAATAACCTGGTTAGCAGCGGTGGTAGTTTTTAACTGCTTTTCTCTATTTAATTGGGCGGCATTATATTCAGTAATCAGTACTTGTAAAGAGGGTTCTGAAATTCCTAATGAAACAGGTACTGTTTTATAAATATTTTTCTCGTCATCAAGATAATTAGTTAGATAACCAAGCACTTTTATCTGTATTTCCTGAGTTGTTAAACTGTTGCTTGCACTATTGAGTTCATTAAAAGTGATAAGGGATTGTTGTTCCAGATTGATAGCTTTGTTTTTTTCGCGGTAATTCTGGAGGGAGAGTTCAACATTACTTAATTCTTGTTTTAAAGTAGTGAGACTTCCTTCAATAAATTCAAGTGTATTAAAGGTAACAATACGTTTATCCTCCACACTCGAAAGATTATATTCCTGCATTAACTGGTTAACAATATCCCTGCCTAACCGGGGGTTTTCGGTTTCATAACTAACCTGCAATACATTGGAGTAGTCATTGATTGGCGCTACAGTAAAGTTATTAGCTATTCCATCTGCAATATCTTCCAAGGGAACCCATGTTACCGTAAACAAGGTACTTACATATTGACGGTAATTAACCGGACGTTTGATAAATCTGATTTTACCATAACTGTTTTCAATAACCTGACCCAGGTATACAGGCTGAGTAGATTGATCCAGGTTAAGCGTATTTTCATTAATGAAATTCACCTTAATCGCAAATGCCTGGAGAGAATCTTTCAGCTCCAAGACCTCCATCAGGAAAGGAGATTGATTAGGATGGAGCTGATATGATTTTACATTTCCTTCAGAGGTATAGATAATCTGCAGACCCAGTTTACGTACAATCCGTTTTGAAATACCAGTTGATTTTATAATCTGTATCTCATCATTCAGATTTTGAGATTCATTGGACATAAAAAGATCCGCAAATTTTTCCTGTGCTCCTCCGCGGCCATCTTTTTTTATCAGCAATTTGGATTGCACCTGATAAATAACAGGAGAGTACCTTAATTTAATAAATGCCAATACCAGGAAAAGCAAGGTAGATAGTACGAGCCATGGAATATATCTCAGGTGCTTGAGCACGAATTCCCTTGGGCTGAATGCCGCCGTTTTATCATGTTGTAAATCAACCTGCTCGTCCATAAAAAATAGTTAGAAAGAATTATTACCTAAATACAGTATAAAGAAAAACCAGTGTTGATATAATACTTGTTGCAAGGGAAATATTTCTTGCTGTTGTTTGATCGCTATTTGCTAATTTAATGCGCGTCTGTTCCACTATAACCAAATCGTTCTGTTGCAGAAAATAATAAGGAGATTGGAATACCTCCGGACGGGTAAGATCTAATCTTGCAAATTCCCTTTTCCCGTTAACTTCACGTATAACCATAACATTTTCCCTTCTTGCAAAAATAGTAAGCCCGCCAGCTAACCCTATGGCTTCAAAAACATTTATTCTCTCATTTGGAACCGTATATACCCCTTCCCTGGTTACTTCGCCAAGCAAAGAAATTTTATAGTTAATGAAGCGGATAGTAAAATAAGGATTCGTAAGAAAAATTCTAAGCCTGTCATTTAACAAGTTAGTTAATTGCTTTTTGTTTAACCCTTCAACATGTAATTCACCTACTCCCTGCATTTGAATATTGCCTTTGTTATCAACCAGATAACCTCCTGAGGTATTTGCTAAATTGTAAATGGAAGTTGCGGTTGGATTATCACTAAATACAACTATACTTAAAAGATCTGCACGTTGTATTACAGGCTCGATTATCTCAATTTTGCTTAGCTGAGCAGTATCAAACTTTCCCTGAATATATTGTATGGGACGTGTGTTTACACAGGCAGCAACATTTAACAGCAGGGTAACCACTAAAAGATTTTTCAAAACATTCATAATTGATAAAAGTAGTAATGGCTATAAAAATTACCAATCAAGTTACCAGGAGAACATACTATTACAATGCTCATTTGTATACGCAGCTTCGCCACCTCAGTCACATTTATAATTTTGTAACTGATTGATTAAAAATTTATTATAATAAAAATCCCTCTTTTCTTATTATAAAATTAAAAGGTATATGAGAGCAGCTTACTTACTACTCCCGTATACCTTCTTAATATTTTATGTTCCAGTTCCTACTTTTATCTGCCAAAACTATAATAATATGCTTAATAGCTTCAGAAAGGAAAACAGTACATTTTTTGTGCATTCTGGATCTAAAAGATTTCTCCTATCAACATAACAAATGTCGCTTTGGAAATTTCGTGCAAATATAGGAGATTTTATAATGCCAGAAGATGTGACAGGCTAAAATTGCATTGGTGTTTGTATTCCAATATATTAACTCCGTATAACCATAAATATTTTGATATTATTAACAAAAAGCGATGACTGTTTTCAGGTAATAGAACTTAATGTCAAATTGATAAAAATTCTTATCAGAATTCAGCTATATTGCCAGCTATAACTTTACAAAAGCAGGCATTTCCATGCTGCAATTAACGTCCTGGTTTCAATTACTTACCTTTAGAACAAACAAAATTCATTTGAATCAAAGATATTATTCGCTTGATGTTTTCCGGGGTGCAACAGTAGCTTTAATGATACTTGTGAACAATCCGGGAAACTGGAGCCATATTTATACACCGCTTGAGCACGCCCTATGGCAGGGTTGTACCCCCACAGACTTAGTGTTTCCATTTTTTTTGTTTGCAGTAGGTAATGCCCTATCTTTTATAATGCCCCGGTTGGAAACGGCTGGTACAAATTTTTTCATGAGAAAAATATTTAAAAGAGCCCTGCTTATCTTTGGTATTGGGCTGCTTCTTAACTGGGCTCCTTTTGTTCGCTGGCAGGGTGATCAGCTTGTATTAAAATCTTTCAGTAATATTAGAATATTCGGAGTGCTGCAACGTATTGCTCTTTGCTACCTTTTTGCCTCATTGATCATTTATTTCTTTAAAAGTAAAGGAGCTATTTTAATCTCAGTTATTATTTTGACAGGATACTGGATTATAAGCAGATTTGCCGGAAATTTTTTGGATCCTTATAGCCTTGAAGGCTTTTGGGGAACTCAAATTGACCGTGCTCTTTTAGGTAACAATCATATTTATAAAGGAGAAGGGGTGGCTTTTGATCCTGAAGGCCTGGTAAGTACCCTTCCGGCCATTGTTCAGGTAATTGCCGGTTACCTAACCGGAAAATATATTCAGCAGAAAGGTAAGAATTTCGAAATGGCCTGCAATCTTTTTGTTGCCGGAAGTGTTTTAATTTTTGCAGGGTTTTGCTGGGATATGGTTTTCCCTATCAATAAAAAAATATGGACAAGCTCTTTTGTTATTTACACGTCAGGATTAGCAGTAACTGTGTTAGCAGTTATGATTTATACAATAGAATTCCGGAATTATAAAGGCTTTCCCACTGGATTCTTTGCGGTATTTGGTAAAAACCCATTATTCATTTTTGTTTTAAGTGGTTTCCTGCCAAGAGTTTTAGGATTGATACGAATACAGAGTCAGCCGGATGAAAAAGCAAACAATATTTATTTAAGTCCTTTTGGTTGGTTTTATGAACATATTTGCAAACCTGTTTCATCTAATCTAAATAACGGATCACTCTTTTATGCACTTTGCATGATAGTTTTTTACTGGCTGATTGTTTATTGGCTGGATGAAAAGAAAGTGTATATTAAAGTATAAGCTAGTAAACGTAACTGGTGTTATGTTTTACTTTAATTGAATTGCTATCAGCCTTGAGCTATCAGGTGGAAACTTAATACACATTGATCTGCTGACTGCTGATAGCTGACTGCTTACTTTACTATCGTACCACTAAGTTTTTCCTGATTGCTGTTCCATTGTACAAAATAACGGCCGGCTGGCAAATTTGACAAAGAGACAACTGTGTGGGAGGATCTTGCCTTTATAGCTTCTATCTTTAATAGTTTCCCATCATTATCAAATATCCTGATTTGACCTGAATTTCTCCGTGGATGCTCAACTGTAACAGCCTGCTGAAATGGATTGGGGTAAATAGTTATTTTAAATTCCTGCGTAAAATCACTGTATAATTTAATAATTCTACTGAACGAAATGGTACTATCGGTATAAATGCACCTGAGCCGGTAAAATATAGAATCAGTTCCCTGGTGAGTATGCACATACTGATAATTATTGTTCTGGTTATCATTAATCGCCTGAATGCCTCCGGCTTCCATGAAATGAGATCCATCCAAACTATATTCTATAATAAAAGAAGAAAATTCCGATTCATTAAATGTTTGCCATTTTACTACCGACTCAGATTCAGATTTCATGATACCGTTAAAAGATGAAAAGCCTCCTGGTGTTTTAAAAGGTACGCTGTCATTATCTAATAAAGGCCGTTTAGGATAAAACAAAGGTGGATTTATAATTCCACCTGAAGTTTTCCTTATTGAATCGGCTTGGAGCGTTTGAGTTAACGTCCAGTTTCCATTGTCCGGATCTACAAAAACCGCTCTTAAACCAAGGGGATTGTTTCTTAAGTCTATTATAATGCTATTTTTATCCTGACCTGTTAGGAATTGCCATTCGGATAAAGTAGAAAGACTTCTTTCATTGTTAACATTTGGCGAAACGAACCAGATGAATTTTGAGCCTCGTAAAATTATATACGTGTTAAAATCACTTGAAACATTACTAGAAGTTCCTCTTCCCCCACTATTGTCTGCATTATATACAAACAAAGAATTGTTATCGTTTGCATCACAAATATAAATATTATGATGAGCCTTTAGTAGGCCGGCGACCTGGAATGTTGTGACAGTATTATAAGGCCCATGCCATGTAGAATAACAATGAAATATAGTATTGGACACTTCAATATTCACATTCTTATAAGGTGATCTTACCCCATAGGCTGTCCAGCCATTGGCAAGATTCTGATTAATATCATTTCCATTGGTTGTAATGAGAGAGTTGTTGATATTTACCTCTCCGGTAACATTATTCTTACAAATTAAAAAGATCCCTGACTGACTGGTATTCCTGAAGATAGAATTTTTAATGTTTAATTTGGTAGCACCCCCATTCCATCCAAAAGGATAACCTTCCGTGTAACAATTGGAAACATCAATAGAATCAGTATCGGCAGCACTCAGCGCAGTTCCCGCATCGGTTGTATCAGCAAATGCATACACTTTTTCAATAACTAAGGATTTATGATTTATGTCCCCATTAGTATGCGTATATACTGCATTAGGAACATCCAAAAAAATAGAATTCGATATCTTGTTTTTATCGTTTGTCCCTTCTGCATTATAAAATACCGCTGCGATGCGATCTTTTAAACCTTTTGGGCCAGCTAAAAACATACAGCTATCAATCTGTCCGCTTTTTACAACCGTATGATGAATTCCTCCGCCCTGAAAAATAATATTTTTTATCATTGTATTTCTTCCAGCTGAAAGCAGTCCATATCCATAAGCAGATGTTTGGAGGAATAGATGTTCATAAGTTGAATTATCAATATAAAAACCATTAATATTAGAATTCCTAGTAGTCGCTTCATATCTAAATCTGCTCCTTCCGGGGGCACCTTTAGTAGGATGCATATAAATCATTACCGGGTTAGTTTTAATGTCAGGTGTATAATATGTTCCGGGTATGCTATTACATTGTTGAATAGAAGATGTTAATGTTAAATAATTTACAGCAGAAACAGGTTTTGTCCTTTCTAAAACCGTATCTATTTCCGCAACCATAATATAACTATATCCCGAACTATTTACATCAAGTGAATGTTGTAACAGGTGCTGGTAAACATTACTGTTTGCTGGTGTTGCAGTCCATTCCTTAATAATATCCATCCCGGTAATTTTTGCTAATTTTTTAAAATTCTTCAAACTAAAACTAGTAACATGAGAATAATAATTTACAGGATCGTATTGTTCCCTGAATAAGCTATTTTCATCCAGGTTTAATGAAGTTCCGGATGCTCCAACTGCTGTGTTTGTAATCAGGGTTTCTATACTGCCTATCTTTAATTTTGGAGTAATGGTTGACAGCCCATCATTGGAATCTGATCCGCTGTTAGAAACAAAAAAATTAAATTTATTTGGCGGTGGAGTGGTATCATTCTTATTGGAAATAGTGTGAGAATCAACCTTAATATTAAACTTCTTAACTGTAGAATAGGAGCGAAAAAAGAAAAACAAAATAAATGCTAATGTGAAAGAAATATACCGTAAAGATTGAATCATATGTTTTATAGGGATATTCAGGTAAAGATATATAAATAGATGTTTTGTTAGATAAAATAAGTCAATTAAAATGCCATAAGTCTTTTAGGATAAATTTATTTATAATAAGGCTACCTGCATAAAATAGATTGCCTTACCATATACTTAGTCTCTACTACCAATGCAGTTAAGTTTAGAAATAGCAACTGTGAGATTCTTCGTTTCATTTAGAACAAAAGGTGGGTAGAAAGTAACAATTAACTTGTTCTGTTCCGTAGAATAGCAGGTGGGAAATGCACTTTCGTAGTCATAATCCTTGATTTCTCTTGCAATTACCACGGGACATTCCTACAGAATCATTACATCATTATTAAATATTTCTACCCATCTTGCATTCCTGGCGGAATGCCAATCTCTACAACAATTTTCCTTAACTTAATAGCACTGCCATGCTCCCTACTCCTTTACAAAACTGCTGGTTTCCTTTATATTTCCAGCCTTTTGAACTTGTATTGTATAAACACCTTTTTGCAGGCTTGCCGTGTTAATAGTACCCTTCCATGAAAAATCAGTTTTGGTAACCGTTTGTTTGTTAACCAGGCTACCCATGAAGTTACGAATTGATATTTCAAGTTTTCCATAAACAGCCCCCTGAACAATTAATGTAAGCACGTCTGTTACCGGGTTAGGATATTTTGCTAATACAATTACCGGACTATTATTGTTGATAGAAATAATTTCAGAATAACTGAAAGCCCCATCCTTATCTACATTTTTCAAACGGTAATAACTAAGGCCTGAAGGAGCTTTTTCATCGGTATAAGCATATACATTTTTGCCAGATGTAAAACTTCCTATCATATTAAAGTTAACACCATCTGTGCTTCTCTGTATTTCATAATGGTCCAGGTAATTCTCGTTTGAAGTGGCCCAGGTTAGATTATTTGATTTACCATTTATCTTTCCTTTAAAATAACTTATACCAACAGGAAGGGCCGAAGTAACTGTTACATTAACCTCATCTGTTTTAACCACACCAAATTCATCCGTTACTTTCAGTTGAAAAGTATAATTACCATATTGCAGATTAGTAAGGTTTGAAACGGGATAAGTTGGTTTTTGAATAGTGAAACCTGCCGGGCCCATTATTTTTGTCCACTCATATTTTACAATTACATCATTAGGATCCCTTGAAGTGGAACCATTTAAAACAGTGGTGGTTAAAGGCAGCGCTAGTGTAATATCATTACCCGCATTAGCAATAGGATCCTGGTTATTTGCTTTGATATTCAATCTGGTTGTTCCCGCCATCCATTCCCACATATTGGGATACTGATAGTTGTTAAGTGTGTCAAGTGCCCAAAGCCAGGTTTGGTTATGCATGCCTGCAGGGTAAAAATTTGCCAGTGCAGGAATGTCAGGAGAACAGGCATTGATACCATTTATTGCATCTCTTGTATATTGAACATCAATAGCATCATCATCCACGGAATGATGAGCCCAGACAGCTACTTTACCATTTGCAATATTACAAAGGTTGCCAAATTTATAACCTGGAGAAGGTGCTGCCGGAATAATTCCGGCTATGCGGCTGGCATTTTCAACAGATGTAGCTGGATATCTCCAAGCGCCGCCACCGCCTAAACTATATCCGGATAAAAAAATCTTATTAACATCTATGTTCAAATTTTTAACTGCATAGTTTATCATGGAGTCTATATAAAAATTTTCCCAATCCAGGTAATCAGTAGACAGTTGCGGTAATAAAACAATGAAAGCTTGTTGCCGGCCGAAGAAATTAAATTTCAAAGTAGCTTTTTGACGGCTTACCATTTCTCCCAGGCCCCATTGAAGCGCCAAACCGAGGTCAGTTGTCCCATTGCCACGCTCACCAGTTCCATGTAAATTAATTATCAAAGGATGTTTATAAGTTCCTGTTGGAGTATAACCTTCAGGAAGAAATTCATAGAATCCCACAGCCCGTCCGGGTTCTATGGGTTTTGCAGTTACTTGGGCAGAACTGAATGCTGGTAAAAGTAAAAAAATAAAAAATAAATATTTATTCATAACATGAGGTTTACAAAAAGATAAGCAAATTGATCATGCCTGTCAAGGAGTATATCAATTTACCTTAAAAAAATTTGATGGGTTTGCCCAGGCTAATAGAATCGGGCTTTGCTTAGGAATGAGAAGTACATGCTCCATTAGAACGAGGTGCATCTTGAACAAAAGTAATATTTATAAAATAAATGATCCTGAAATATTTGATCCCTATTTGAAAATTTTATAATACATAGAAAATACAAGAGGTTACACAGAAGAGTTCCCGGTGTAACTTCTTCTAAATATCTGACTTTTACGCTGCAGTTATAAAAATTAGTTTTAATTTTTATAACTTCTTATACCTCTTCCGCCTATTCCTGGCGGCATGCCGCCCTGTATTCCGCAGTTTCTGAACATGCCGGGCATCTTTTGTTTTTGACCGGCAAACTTCCTTAGATTATAAGTAAAAGTAAGCATGGCATAACGGGTTAATACATACGTTTTTGTATCTACGATGGTATTGGCAGTAATTATTCTGTTAACGCTTATATTCTGGTTCAGCAGATCGAAAACAGATAAAAGAATCTCACCTTGCTTATTTTTAAAATCTGTTTTGCAATACCCGGATTCAATAAAGATATGAGCTGTAAGCTATGAGCTATTAGCTAATAATATTTGTCTAATTCCACGATAGAAATATTTATAAACACAATAAAATAAAAAAGGTAAACCAAGTAGTTTACCTTTTTTATTTTATTGCATTTCATTTTATCTCATATCTCATACCTCATACCTCAAAGCTAAACCGTCTTATAATCCGGATGCTTCCATGGCTGACGATAGGGTCTTTGTAATAAGGCCGTAGCTTCTGCATCACCGGTAATGATGCGCTTTGAAGGATCGTATACAACTGGCCGGCCTGTTTTCATGGAAAGATTTGCCATGAGGCAACTTGCGGTAGATATATGTCCCTCACCGATATCCGCAATAGGACGGCTACCTTTATCAATGGCAGCAAGAAAGTCGAGCATATGCAACCTGGTTGCCGGTGCAGCATTTAATTCTATCTTCTCTTCTTTAAGATCCTCAGGATATTTTTCTTTTTCATACACTACATCTTTATGAATTTTTTCTCCTTTGCCATCCGGAATAAAATCATACCTCATAGTGCTGGCTTCCAGTGTGCCTTTTTCTCCATAAAGTTTAAATGACCATGGATAATCAGGATCGGCGGGCGTTCCCCAGGTGCGGTGCTGCCAGGTACAATTAAGCTCATCATATTCAAACAGTGCTGATTGGGTATCAGAGATATTTGATTTCCCTTCTTTTTGAACATATATGCCGCCTGTAGAGCTGATACGTTTCGGCCATCCGAGTTTTAGCATCCAGCGAACAGTATCAAACATGTGAATGCACATATCTCCCATAATTCCATTTCCGTACTCGGTGAAAGTACGCCACCATCTTAAATGAGGAAGGCCGTCGTAAGGACGCAATGGCGCCGGACCTGTCCACATTTCATAATCAAGAAAATCAGGTACTGCTTCAACCGGTGGATTGCCATTGGCCCTCATATGAATATAACAACACATTTCCACATGTGATATTTTGCCAAGAAGTCCGGCATCGACAATATTTTTTTTGGCGTCAATAAGATGAGGGGTGCTTTTGCGCTGAGTGCCTACCTGAACTACGCGGTTATATTTCCGCGCTGCCGCTACCATTGCTTCACCTTCCATCACATCAACGCTGATAGGCTTTTGCACATACACGTGCGCACCAGCTTTAACAGCATCAATAGCCATTAAAGCATGCCAATGATCCGGTGTGCCGATAAGCACAATATCTAACTGGTTTTCAGCCAGCATTTTCCTGTAATCCCCATAGAGAAGCGGGGTTTTGCCGGATTTCTGCCGCTGGCTTACCAGTGTCGCGGCTTGTGCTAACTGGTGTTTGTCAACGTCGCAAAGCGCCACTACTTCAACAGGCGTAACCTGAATAAGCCTGAACAAATCGCTTTTACCATACCAGCCAGTACCAATCAAAGCTACCCTTTGAGGTTTTGCCGGATTGATAATATCCATACCATGAGCACCAAGCGTTGTAAGGGCAAGTGTGGCAGCAGCACCTTGTAGAAAACGCCGGCGGTTAATATTAAAGTTATCCATTAGAGCAATGTTGATTTTAATTGTTTGTAAAATAAGGCCCATCAATTTTACCAAATATTCTTGATTATTGGATAAATTTTATTTATTTAATTAAGGCGTTGTATTAAACTAGTGTCATGTCAAGCATACTTTGTCGTATTAATTGCTATCAGTTGTCAGCTTTCAGCCATTAGCAGATCAAAGCGTAGTGGGTTTCCTCCTGATAGCTGACCGCTGACGGCTGATAGCCATAATACGACGTTTTATAGTTGACATGACACTAATGTTAGGTTAACCTTAAGTTCGCCTGTTTGATATCAGCCGTCAGGTATCAGGTATCAGAAGGAATTTAATACACATTGATCTGCTGACGGCTGATAGCTGACGGCTGACAGCAAAAATTATAGTGACGGCGGATAACAATTGCTTCATCCTGAACTATAACTCCCATTTTTGGAAAGATTAAATTCTAGAAATATCAGATAATCATCGACTTATGAACCGGCATATTGATTGGCAACTACTATTAAAATACTTTATGAAATATTTATTCACTCTTACTGCAAATTATTACAACACTCTTGTCCAGTACCGCATTAGCCAAATTGGCCATAATGAGTATTACGCGGAATGTACAGATAAGAAAATTGAAAAATTCACTTTGAAAAAATGCTCCGGTGTATGGATATCACAAGGTGGACTCGTTCAGTTACAGGCTGCTCAAATCGGTGAAAACATCGACAAAGTTTACCTAAGAGCAATAAACAATTAAGATAATGATTTATATAGAACTCCGCTATATACCGCAAAGGCAGAACCTTGTATAACTACGTATTTAATACCTAACAACAATCAGTGAAAACATCTTATACCTACGATATGGAAGAAACACTGTTTCTTTTGATCAAAGGCAAAAATAAAAAAGCCTTTAATTATTTCTATAACCTTTGCGGAGCTACGTTACATACTTTTATAGATAAAAATCTGAAAGATAAATTTCAATGTGATGCCGTGTTCCAGAATGTATTCATGAAAATTTCAAAGGATATTCATCAATATGATCCCTGTAAAGGCACGCTGTATCCATGGATGTTTAATATCGCCCGCAATGAAATACAAACTGTTAACTCCGGATCATCTATCTAGTGTTGTGTTAGCTTTAAATTGTCTCTTTTTGCTATCAGCCGTCAGCTATCAGGAGGAAACTTAATACACATTTATCTGCTGACAGCTTATAGCAGGCACGATCTTTCAACAAAAACAACCTGAAAATTAAAAGAATACTCTTTTTATTCTTGTGCTCACAAGAAACCGTGTAGCCACTGCTATTACAAGCTATATTGTTTAGTTTGCCAAACTCTCATAATTTTTTAAGCAGAATATTCTTAAACTCCACTTTCATAGAAGGAGTTACATGCGCCTGCAATCCTAAAAGCCCGGTGAATTTTTGATTAGCAGTATCGTTATCTGTAGCATCACTCATTAATACGCCGTTAATATAATGCTGCATGTGATTACCTTTCACTATTAAATGATATTCGTTCCACTGATCGTTACCTTTAATTACACTCATTAAAGAATCTGAACTGCCAAGACTTCCGGTAATGGCTGGTTTCTGGCCGGTTTCAATTTTTACTTTCTGACCTCTTGCTGCTAAAAATCCGCGTCCACGTTCTTCATAATTCAATCCGGTATATTTATTTGCACCGTCTATATCAGCCTGGTAACCCTTTAAAACAAAAGGAAGATCTTTCAATTGTTCACTACGGTACTGGATGCCGCTGTTACCGCCCGCGCTGATACGGTACGATGCTTTTAATTCAAAATCTGTGGGTGTTCCACCTCTCCAGATGAGAAAAGTGTTTTGTTTTAATTGTGTTGCAGCTGTTACTTCGCCAATAATAGTACCGTTCTCTATCCGCCAGTGAACAGGGTCTCCTTCCCACCCCTTAAGCGTTTTACCATCAAATAATTGAACAAACCCATTTTTGTCTTTTTTCTGACTGAAGGAATTGAAACTGCCCGTTACTAAAACGACTAGTAACAACATCTGGATAATTTTCATATTTGGTGTTTGAAGCATGTTGAAGAATTTTCTGAATATTTCAGAGCAGCAATCTATGAAATATATTAAAACCAGCAAAGAAGCTTTCAGCTTTCAGCCGTCAGCTATCAGCTGCGTCTGACTGGTTTTGGGCTGCCATTATATCTGATCAGTTAATAAGATACTGTTGCGATGTCTCCTATATAACTACATTCGAAAACAAATTAAACTTCAGGTCCGCAAAGAGTTTTTGAAAATAACTAATGTGCAGTGCGACTTAATCAGTTATCTTAACCTGATGTTTAAATTTGCAAATTCATGAAAGACTCTGTAATTAAACTGCTAATAAGATTAGTATTTGATGTAAAGTTTTAGTTTCAGACTATTTTCATACATTAGACCTCATGTAAACGTTAAATCCAGAAGTATAATAACGAACAACTGGTAAGTATTATAACAAGGAATTCATTGCTGATAGCTGACAGCCGATAGCTGACAGCTGATAGCTGATAGCTCATTAAAGCAAACCCATTGACACAAAGATCCTGGACCAACAAAATATCCAATCCATTGCAGCTTGGAGGTATTGAAACATCCGTGCTTGATAATGGTCCTGGCAAAGGCGTCCGTATTGCCTGGATCAATACCGGAACAGGCCTACGTTATAAAGTGGTATTAGACAGGGCAATGGATATAGCAGATACTTTTTTTAACCAGCATAGCCTGGCCTGGATCAGCCAGTCGGGAATAACACTGCCTCAGAGGTTTTCCAACAAGGGAATAGATTGGCTTAAAACTTTTGGTGGCGGTTTACTGGTTACCTGCGGACTTGACCATGTAGGTGGTCCGGAATCAGATGAACACGGGGAACGTGGCCTTCACGGACAGATAAGTAATATACAGGCAGAGATAGAATCAATTATACAACCTGATCCTGAAGCTGGTAAAATGGACATGAGTATTACAGGAAGGATCAAACAATTCCGGATCTTTGGTCCTAACCTTGAACTACAACGCACTATCTCCGGAACATTAGGCAGTGCGTCAATCCGTATTCAGGACAAAGTAACAAATCGTGGTAATACAGCAGCGCCGCATATGTTACTCTATCATTGTAATTTTGGCTGGCCCCTGGTAGATGAAGGAACAACCATTGTCTGGCAGGGTACCTGGCAATCACGCGACGGGGATAAAAACAATATGATTTTTCAGGAAGGAAACAATTTTCGCAGGTGTCCGGCCCCGTTAGATGAGCATTCAGGTTTTGGTGAAGAAGCGGCTTTTATAAATATTGAAGCTGATGACTCAGGGCGCTGTGTCTGCGGTTTATATAATGCCGGCATTAAGCTGGCTGTTGCATTAAGGTTTTCAAAAAAGCAATTGCCCTGGTTAACAAACTGGCAGCATTGGGGAATGGGAGAATATGTAACCGGACTTGAACCAGGTACTAACCCGCCGATAGGTCAGGCAAAAGCCCGTGAACTGCAGGAGCTTATTCAACTTCAACCAGGTGAGTCAAGGTCTTACGAACTGGAATTTGAAGTATTACACAATGAAGAGCATATCAGTAAATTTTTAGATTCAACGAATGCATATTAAAATTTTAATTTAATATAAAACCATATAAATATGAGTATAGCTCAACAAGCATTTGAACAGGGTAAGGGAATCCTGCGTTTGGCTCCCACATGGGTGCCCAGATCTTTTTGCGTACCCGGACGTCGTATCAAATTGCATCCTGATGATTACTATATATTGGGTGGACAACGGGGAGGGATAGACGAACGTTGGCTTTCTTCCACTACCCCAGCGAAGAACGGCCCGCTCACCGGAGAAAACGAAGGATTAAGCGCTGTTGTTTTTAACAATGGCACTACAAATCAACAGCTGTTACTAAAGGATGTTATCAGCGAACTTAAAGCTGAAATTATTGGTGACCGCTTATGGAACGAACATGGCGCCTGGCCGATGTACTCGAAGTTTTTTGACAACATGGGACCACTTCCTCACCATATTCATCATAATGATGAAAAGGCTGCCCTGATAGGACAGATGGGTAAACCTGAAGCTTATTATTTTCCTCCGCAGCTGAATAACCACGGTGGCGATTTTCCTTATACTTTCATGGGTATTGCACCTGGTACCTCCAGGGAAACTATTAAAGAGTGCCTGATGAACTTTACCAAAGGCGATAACAAGATCACCAATTACTCCCAGGCTTACCGGCTGGAACCTGGTACTGGCTGGGATGTACCTCCCGGGCTGCTTCATGCTCCGGGAAGTATGTGTACCTATGAACCTCAGAAAGCATCCGATGTTTTTGCCATGTACCAGTCACTGGTAAACGAAGCTATCATACCTGAAGAATTGCTATGGCAGGGTACGCCTCAAGAAAACAAAGGTGATTATGAATCACTTTTAGATGTAATTGACTGGGACCTTAACCTCGATCCGAATCAATGGCAAAACAGGTTTATGGCTCCCAAACCAGTTAAGCCTTTGGAAGAAATGAAAACAGCAGGTTATGTTGAAAAATGGGTTTGTTATAAGTCAGAAGCTTTCAGTGCTAAAGAACTTACCATTCAGCCTGGAGCAACCGTTACCATAAAAGATAGCGGAGCCTATGGACTTATTGTAATGCAGGGACGCGGAAAGATGGGCACATGGGATATCGAAACACCTGCCCTTATCCGTTATGGCCAGCTTACCAATGATGAATTTTTCATCAGCGAAAAAGCTGCAATGGAAGGTGTGGTGATAGTGAACCATTCTACCACTGACCCTATTGTTATACTGAAACACTTTGGCCCAGGAAATCCTGATTTGGTGGTTGGAGAGGTGTGAGGTATCAGGTATGAGGTGTGAGGTTCGAGGTTCGAGGTAAATGTCTTAAATTTAAAAAATCTAAAGGGGATGTTATTAAGTTAGGAATTTGGAAGGCAGGTTCTGGGTCCTCTCCTTTTCAAGGAGGGGACCTTGAACCTTAAGGTCTCATGTATGAGTTGGTTGAAAAAATAAAAAAGTTCCTGATAATAGTGTAAATTAATAATGCAAAATATTCATCACACTTTAAATCAGGAACTATGTCTAAAGTTAAAGAACTCAACT
>JAABUS010001760.1_pt1 | contig 44975 bp, 47 predicted proteins | sample 5560161 | NCBI WGS metagenome assembly JAABUS01 (sample SAMN10711885, study PRJNA513376) | rock metagenome | isolation source: Antarctica rocks | place: Antarctica: Victoria Land, Trio Nunatak nord | collected 2016-01-04
TCAGGCCGGCACCGTCCACTGGCGACCCCTTTCTTCATTCTTCATGGTCCCGTCGTGACGGTGTTCATGGCACAGCTGCCGTGAGCGGTGAGGCGTTCACGCCCGTCTCGACTCGATCGGTCGAGCACGAGGAGACCAGCGAGGACGAGCCGGGTGAGGACTGGGAGCGCTGGGAGGAACCGCTGTGAGGATTCGTGACGACGCCGAGCGATTGCTGGCCGACTTGTTGCGGGCAGGCGCACTCCCGGTGCTGGAGAACGGGCGCCTGACGATGGCGACACCGCCGGGGATCTTGACTCCGGAGCGGCGGGACGCGCTGACGGGGTGTTTGCCGGAACTGCGGGTGCTCATCGCCAGCCGGTGGCGGTCGCGTGAGGAATGCATCGCCCGGCGCCCGTGTCGACGGATGAGCCGCTGTGTCGAGCCCGTCGATAACCGGCCGTGCCTGGTGGCAGCGACCTGCTGTGTTTGTGGCGCCCCATTGGCTTCCAGCCACCGCTATCTCTGCCCCGCCTGTGCCGATTCCCACGCACCCATGGCCAACCCACCGACCGCGCCACGAGATATCCGGCCATGAGTCGTGTCATCCGGTGCCGCCGCTGTGGTGCGCTGATGGTTCCTGATCGATTCGGCGCCCTGGTGAGGACGTGGTGGCTCTGTCCCCGCTGTCAGCGGCCGGTGCCGCCGACCGACGAGATGCCGCCTGTGAAGGAAGAACGGCGGCAACCATGCCTCCTGGGGAGCGCATCGTGAGTCACTCGCTGTGGCGCTGTCGCAACCCGGGATGCTCGGTACCCCACGGAGTGGTGCTTGGCCACGTCACTGCTGACAGCGGGCTGGTCCTCGATTCGGCGGTCACCGCCTTCCGGTGCTACTTCGATACACGCCGCGCCATGGTGACCTGCCCGGCCTGCGGAACGTTACGGGAGTTTCGTGGCAGCGCGGTGGCCTCTCGGCGAGTCTGACCCTGAGTGGGCTCTCCCCGATCCTCGAAGCCGCGCCCCCCGTCGCCGCGCTCACGGTCAGTGTCGACTCAGGGCGCGGGGTGCTACACGCCGATCTCGGGGCCCGCGACTCGCTCGCGCTCGACCTGATGGAGGCGGTCCGCCCGGAGGTCGATGCCTACGTTCTCGGGATCCTCCGAAGCCACACGTTCGCCGTCCGTGACTTCTTCGAGACGCGGCAGGGCATGTGCCGCGTCCTGCCGTCCCTGACCCACCGGCTGGGGGAGACGCAGCCAACGTGGGCAAAAGCGGTGGCTCCGGTGGCAGAGAGGGTGATGCAGGCCCTGGTCAAGCCCGAGGGACGCAGGGGGAAGAAGAGTGAGAGGGTGCCGACGCTGTTGACAGGAGCAAATCGGAGCGCCGGGCGTGACAGTGTGAGGCGGCGGGTCAAGGCTGGACGCATGGAACCTGTTGTGTCTTTCCCGTCAGCATGCCTCGAGTGTGGCATCCTGCTCGACATCCCCGAGCGGTCGTACTGTGACGAATGCTTGCCGGAACAGCTGAATCGGACCATCGTAGGGGTCGCTGCGGCTGGACCGAAAGCGCTTGCGGACCTACGGGCACAGGGTAAGGATCCAGCACACGGCGGAGAGGCGGGCCACAAGCGGGGGAGGACCAATGCCGATCATGCGCTTGCCGTAGCTGAGTGGGAATGCAACCGAGCTCACGACATCGGCAATGTGGATTTTGGCCGAGACATCCTGCCGGGGTTACGGGCCGTTCCGCTGAGCAGGATCCTGGAAGCGACCGGTCTGTCCCTCCGGCACTGCTCGGTAATCCGACAAGGGCTGAAGGTGCCGCATCCAAGGCATTGGGAAAGAATCAAGGCGTGCCTGGAGGAAGAATCCGACAAGACGCCCGGGCATCGCGCAGCGGGCAACGACTCCTCGAGCCAAATAAGCTAGCAGAGGTACTTGATCGAGCTGGGAGCCTGCGCATTACTGCGGGCCCTAACGAGCGCCGTACCTCCTAAACGGGCTCCATGTCAGCATCGCGGAGCGTCTTGGTTGGAGTACTAGCAGCGATTGTCATCTTCGCCGTGTTCCTGCTCTTGCGGCGGCGCACCTCGCTGCGGGCTGGCAATAGCGTGAGCGAGGCGGATCCCGCACGAGGAGGACCGAGAGTGGCGAGCACCGGTGTCGTTGGATTCCATCTCACCCCTCCGGTGTGGGTAGGGGACACGTTGCCAGACCGCAATGCCGAGATCACGCTCAAGGAGCTGCAGACGGAGGTCTACCGCAGAGATCTGGCAGTAGGGATTCGGGCGAGGGTGCTGCACTCCGGCGTGTTCATCTTCGACTTCTCCGCCTGGCCGCGCAACCAAGACTTCCCCACGAAGCCGAACGACTGGCCGGAATACGACGAGGCCGTGTCGGTCGTAGCGCTTCGCGTGCGCATCATCAATGTCTACCTGGCGTGCCTGTACTCGGCCCTGCAGGCGGTCCAGGATGCAGACCACGAGAAGATGATTGTTACTCCCCCGGACCTCAACCCCTACACGCAGTTTGCCCCACCCCCGGAAGGAATCGATGACCTGTTCGTGCTCGGGCTCACGAGAAGGACACAGGCAGGAACGTTTTCGCTGGGGATCGAATCAAATCTCAGGCACACCTTCCAGCAGGACATCACGCAGGCGACGCTGGTGAAGTCATTCGAGATGCTGGAGGAGCTCCTCGGCCTCAACTCGGATGACGCCCTGCTCTTCTCGGAAATGCTGCTCCGGAGCCGGAAAGCCTACGAGGATCTGGACTACAACCTCTGTCTGATCCTAGCGTGGACGATGACGGAGAAGATGCTCTTTTTGTTCTGGGACAGGTACATCGCCGCCAACCGAACGAGGACCATCGACGGCATGACCATCCCGTTCATCACCAACAGCCGAATAGAGACTCTGAACAACACCACGAACTTCACCGCATCGACCGTCGCGGAGACGCTCTCGCTGCTGGACGTGTTGCCCTTCGATCTCTACATGCGCATGGTCGACGTGAGGAAACGCCGCAACAAGTGGGTGCACGAACTGCAGCCGGTTTCTCGGGTCGATGCCGAGACGGCCGTCAAGCTGGCGGCCAACATGCTGAAGTCCGCCGAGGGGATAGACCTGCCTGCCCGGCTGAGGGTCAGCGTTTCCTTCGGCTAGTGGCTATTCCGCATTAGCGCCTCATACAGCAGGCGAGGCGGGGAGTGGTAACGAACGGGCCGATTTCGCTTCTCCGCGGGATTATTATGGGGCAGCGCGGGGAATTACAATCGGGGACATCCTTGTCAGGCAATTTGGCCGCCTCTTCATTGCCAGATCTTCACCTCATCTGTGGTATGATGTTGGCAATGCCCCGCCCGCCGACCGGAAAGGATGAACTCCCTTGGCCACCGCGATCCACTCCTTCCACGACGATGCCGACTCGATGTTGGAGAAGATGGGGCTCGATCGAGAGACGTTGGCGGAGGTGAACCGCCGCGGCCTGGCGCAATACCTGACGGCCACGCTGAACCATCCCGTCAACGCGGCGGGATCGTTCCTGTACTTCGAGCTGGTGCGGTCGCTCCGGGAGCTCTTCGCCTCAGGCGGGTGGGAGCGCGCCGAAGAGGGGCTATCCCTGACGTTCAACGAGGAGTGCGGGATCGCGATCGCCGTGGCGTCGGGGAACATGCACGCTGGTAACCCGACGACGAATCCCTCCTTCAAGTATCCAAAGGGCACGGTGACGCAGGCGGCCGTCGGCGGCAATGCCCGCCAGCTCGGCCTGTTCGACGGAGTGCCCGCCCTGGCGGCGTTCACCGCACCGGCCGCTGCTCCAAACCGCATCGACTTCAACAAGTTCCAGACCTGGTGGCTGCTCCACCATGTCGATACCGGCCGGTCCGTGATGCGTGCCGAGCTCTCCCTACCTGTCAACATCGGCACCGGCGACGAGACGGATCAGTGGGAGACGCGCATCATCCTGGATCCGATTCCGTTCGACGAGGAGCCCGACGTCGAGCCCGCCGGCGGTGACGACACGCGTGACTCCGGCTTCGACGTCCCGGTCCGGAAGAAAGCCTGATATCTGTCCATGTTCAATCCAACCCGACTGGCCGTCGCCCGCCAGCGCAGCGGCCTTACCATGACCGCGCTCGCCAAGCAGATCGGCATGAGCCCGCGCTCGGTGTCGGCCTACGAGGACGGGGTACAACCTCCGCCCGAGGTGGTGGAGCGCATCGCCCAGGTGCTCGGGTTCCCGGTCGCCTTCTTCTCGGGCGGCGATCTCGATATACCTCAGATCGAGGCAGTGAGCTTCCGCGCACTGACGAAGATGAGTGCGATCGAACGCGACCGCGCACGCAGTCAAGGTGCTCTTGCCCTCGAACTCAACAAGTGGATCGAGGAGCGTTTCGACCTCCCGCCGCCCGACCTGCCGGACATGAGCCAGGAGACGGACCCCGAGGCAGCGGCCGCGAGCCTACGCCAGCAATGGGGACTCGGGGAAGCGCCCATCCGGAACATGATCCACCTCCTGGAGGCGAAGGGCGTCCGGGTGTACTCGCTGGCCGTCGAGTCGCTCAACGTCGATGCGTACTCGTACTGGAACGATGAGACGCCAATGACCTTCCTCAACACCTTGAAGTCGGCCGAGCGCAGCCGATTCGACGCAGGGCATGAGTTGGCGCATCTGCTTTTGCATCGCCACGCCAAGAAGGAAGACGCGCGATTAGCCGAGGATGAGGCCAATTGCTTTGCCTCGTCATTGCTGATGCCCCGGAGCGGGACGCTCGCGCGGGCACCGCGGTTCGTCACGATTCAGCACCTCATTGCCCACAAGAAGCACTGGATCGTGTCGGTCGCCGCGCTCAACCACCGCCTGCACGAGCTGGGCGTCACGAATCCCTGGCAGTACCGGCACCTGAGCTCCGAGATTGCCAAGCGAGGCTACCGGACCGAGGAGCCGGATCCGGCACTCCGCGAGTCGTCGCAAGTGCTTTCCAAGGTGCTCGCCGCGCTCCGTGAGGACTCTCTCTCCCAGCGCGATATCGCGAACACGCTCCATTTGCGGCCGTCCCAGCTGGAGCGGCTGATCTTCGGGCTGACGATGACGTCACTCGATGGCGGGATGAAGAGCAGAGGCACACAAGCTGGACCGGCGGCTCAGCTCCGCCTGGTGCGCTAAGTAGGTGCAGGTAAGTCCTGGCGGGTATAGGCCGTGGGGCGAGGGGGTGCGTGATGAAGCCCGCCCCGCTGCTTGAACTTGGCGGCGTCGACCGGGCGGCCGTCGCAGCCGCCCCGCGCCGGCCCAACCTGGTGCCGCGTCACCGCGAGCGCCCGGAGGCGGTCAGGGCCGCCGGCCTGGCCATATAGGAACTCGACGCCATCCTGGAGGACGACCACGCCCACGGCGGCGAGGGTCAGCGGCCTCGGCATCTTACACCTCCTCCGTGACTACCCCGTGTTGTTGGATCTCGCCAACCGGGCCGCAGCTGTCAGTGCGCTCGATGGCCTCGTTGTACCACCGATGCCCGGGAGAGGGGAGTACAGCCGCATCGGCATTGCAGGTTGACAAGGTGCCGACATCCCGAAATCGAACTGGACAGATGGTCCGCGCCCGACTTCTAGCCACGGAGACCAGGGTGCACAACTTCGAGTCTCTATAACCTATCCCCTATCCCGTTTTAGGACAACATCCTCGAGTCCTATACTCGGCCTCGACGCTACATTGTTCTCCGCCTCTGCTAGAATGACGCCAACAACTGAGTGGTGGACACATTGGGCCGCCGGACGTGAGCAAGCTAGCTCACCCGGCGGCCTCTTTTTGTTGCTGGAGCGCACGACTAATGCGGCTCAAGTGCCGATGAAGCGGTGGGAACACGTGACGGGGCAGACGGCGGAGCGTGTCTCTATCCATGATCGAGACGACCTGGATGCGGCGTGAGCCCGAGCGGGGATGCGACAAAATGTCCACAAATGTGACACTTCCGCACCTCTCGCTCAAGCAGCGTCAGGCCGTGGAAGCGCTGCTGACGACCGGCGAGGTCGCCGCAGCGGCGCAGGCTGCCGGGGTGGCCCGGCATACGCTCTACCGGTGGTTGAAAGAACCCGCCTTTCTCCAGGCGGTGCGGGAGACTGAAGCCCGGGTGCTGGATGAACTCTCGCGCCTCCTCGTGCGGCTCGGTCGGACGGCGGCGGCCACGCTGGCCAAGGCGATGAGTGACCCGGCCGTGCCGTGGGCGACCCGCGTCCGCGCCGCCGACGCCTCCTTGGGTCGACTCCTGCAGCTGCGGGAACTCGCCACGCTGGAGGCCCGGGTGACGGAGCTGGAGCGCCTCAGCGGGCTGGACGAGTCTTCCCGGTGAAGCGGCAAGCGAACGTCTGGCTGCGGACCGACCGGGGTCGATCCGGACACGCTGATCCGGGAGGCAGAGGCGCTGGTCGCGCTGGCCCGGGCGGCGGGTGCCGTCTCTCAGGAGCAGATCGATGCCTTCGCCGCCGCGGAACTGGGCATCGACCTGGACGCGCTGCGGGCTGAGACGGCACAGGTCGCGGCGATGATGGTGCCGTGACGCGCCTGGACCGACGACTGGGACAGGTGGAGGTTGTCGCCCGACGCCGGCGGCAGGCCGCGGCGCCTCGCCACGACGTCTCGGTCCTCACCCATCAGGAGCAGTACGAATTGGAAACGCTGCTGGCTCGTGCCGGAGCGGCCCACCCCAAGGAGACGTGGGCGAAGGTGCCGCTCACGCCGGATGAGGAGGTGCGCCTGAGCGCACTCGCTGCTCGGGTGCGGGTGGTTGAGCGGGACGCGTCCTGAGCGGACGTGGAACGGCGATGTCACGCCCAATGCTGAAGCGGCTGGAGCAGGTGGCCGCGGTGCAGCGCCAGCGGCGGCCTTATCGGTCCCAGCACGGCCTGGCCGTCTTCACCGACGAGGACCTCGAGGAGTTGAGCGGGTTAGCGCGGAAAGCCGAGACCGCGAAGCGCCTCGGGCAACCGGTGGACTGGGCGGCGGAGGAGATCCTGATCCTTGACCGGCTTGAGGCGAAACGGAGGATGAATCCGGGATGGTGAGGCGGTTGGGATCGCGCCTGGCGCGGGTCGAAGCCACGGAGCACGCTCGAATTGCCGAGCGGGTGGGCGGACCGGCGATGCTGGTGGTCTCCCCGGATGCCTGGCCACCCGACGACCTCGCGGCCTTTGATGGAAAGGATGCCGAGGCGCGGGATGCGGCCATCGAACGGCAGACCGGCGTGCGCCTGGGACCACGGACACGGATCATCGCGATTCGGGTCGATCGCACAGGTCCGGCATGAAGGCACTCCGGCAGCGGCTGACCAAGGCGGAGGCGGCGCTGCGGCCACCGCCGAGATGCCCAACGTGCCGACAATCGGACGGAGATGTCGTGGGGGATGAGACCGGCAAGCGGAGTCGACCGGAGGAGTGTCCCGAGTGCGGGCGAGTGGTGCCGGTTCAGCGGCTCGTGATTGTGGTCGGGCTTGATTTTGATCGGTTGTAGGAGCGGCCCGTCCCGTACCATCCATCGCCACGGACGGCCCGCAATTTCGAGCCACCCGGCAGGCAGCCACCCGCAAGGAGTGCACCCCCAAGGAGTACCGCCTTGCTGAAGTACCGCGTGCTGGCGGACCTGCATGCTACGCTCAACCGCGCGGTCACGGTCGCCTCCGGCTGGGACGATCCCGACGCGGCGACGACGCGTAAGGATTCGCACTGACGAGCGGTCTGCGTGCTTGAGATCGCCGACCAACCGGTCCTGCTGATGAGTGAGGACCCTGGACAGACGGCCGTCTGACCACAGAAGCGGGGCGAGCCGGTCTAGCTCGCCCTGCATATCTTGACTCTGGTCTGCTGGGCCTTGTTCGGGGTCAGCCCTGGGGAGCGTCGACCGCGATCGGCGTGGCCGATCAGGCCAGGGCAACAGGTCCGTCGCCATTTGGGAGCCATGCTACGCCTCAGTGAACGGGCCAGAAATCTTGAGAATCTCATCCGGCGTCATCGGGGCATCGACGGCATCGGGGAAGGGGACAGCGCCGGTCAAGACATTTGGATAGGAGGAATGCTCATCAGGACAGCCCGACGGCACACGCGCGCAGCGCGTCGCGGGCGACTAGAACGGCCAGCGGCGCAGGCGCGGCATAGCGCGGACGATCACGCCATCCAACCCCCACACCCGCCCCGCCGGCACGAGGGCCAAGAGAACGAGCGGCACGTATTCATGCGGCTGCTCAAACAGCCACCGGTTACTGGAGACGTAGACGAGCGCAAGAAAAATCTGCTGCCCCAGGTCAATACCAGCACCGAGTCGAGTGGCCACTCCCAGGATCAGGAGTGCGCCCGCGCCGAGTTCCATGAACGTCACCACCCATTGGAACATACCCCAGTGCTTCAGCACGACATCGTTGGCGACGCGCTTCAGGCCCGGCACGCCGGTCCCCTTGGCCGAGTCCTTGCTGATCTGACGCTTATTCACCTCGAAGTCGAGGATACCGCGCGCCCCGTCGCGGGTGATGAGATTGGCGTGGTACACCCCGATGTCGATCTGGCCCCACGAGGCGTCGAGCTTGGCGAGGCCGTTGGCGAAGACAATCAGACCGAAGAAGATCCGAATCACCGCCATGCCCCGAGCGAACAGCACCGGGTCGAGCAGTGGTGCGACTGGACGTTCAGCGATGGTGGGTGGAGCAGTCATGGTGCCACGTCTTCATCAGTGCCCGGAAGCGCCGCAGTGAGCACGTCGGGCCGGGACCCGATAATGGCTCGGTCCCCAACGATAAGCAGCGGCGTGCCGAAGATTCCAGTCTCGAGCAGGGCCTCCGCCGCGTTATGATCGTCGGCCACATTGCGTTCCGTGAACGTAATGCGGCGCTCGGTGAGCCACGCGCGGACCTGACGGCTCTCGGCACAACCCGTCTGCGTGTAGAGCACTGGCGCGTGATCTGAGTCAGGCACCACGGTCTCCAGCGCTGGTGGCGAGCCATTGCTCGGCGTCCTCACGGCGAATGACGCCGAGGAGCCGTCCGTCTGAGGTGCTGACGATGATGCTCGCGACGTTGTGGTGCCGCATCCGCTCGACCAGCGCATCGAGTGGCTCGCTGGGGCGCACCGTCGTCGGTCCCGCCTCCATCACCGCCTCCACCATCTGGTCTGGGTCTGTGGCGTCATCGAGAGCGGCGGCCCGGACGCGACCCAGGACGATGCCCTCGGCGTTGACTACGACACAGACATCCCAGCCAGACGCGCGCATCCGCTCGTGAAGGTCGGACACCCGTTCGGTGAGATCGCAGGTCGGTGCGTCACCACGAGCGACCCGGCCGGCACGCGGGGCATTGGCCTGGATGCCTTCAGTCGGTAGTCCAAAGGCGAGCCAGTCCGCTTCGCCGGCGACGTAGTCAGAGACGTTCGAAAAGCCAAGACTTTCAAGCCGCCACGCGGCTCGTGGGCTCATGTCTCATTGATGGTCCCAGCAGTAGACGATGACGGGGCGCGCTGGATCGAGCTGCGCCGTTGTGGTCCGATCCAAGATTTTCAGAGGGATGTTGATCGCGCCCGCCAAGTGCTCGGTGGCATACTCGTCGGCCGGCAGTACGTCTACCAACTGTGCACCTGCAGTCACCAGCCGCTGAACAGCTTCGTGGTTGACTTCGGTCGGCATGATTTCCTCCATCTCTTCAAGCGAGCATCATCTTTGAACCCGCCTGACGTAGCGCCTCGGTCATCATCGCCGTTTGCGTAATTGGCGTGTCCGCAGATCGTCAGCGGTCCAGATAAATCCCGCATCTCGAATACCTGGTCGGTCCATGGCGACGGCGGCATCGAGCATCGCCTCGACGACAGCGCGCTGTGTCGCCGCATCTCCGACGGCACCGAACGTGAGACCGAATGGGTGGGCGACGAACAACGATCGCGATGGCTTGACGATCGCCGTGATCTCGACCACCTGCGTGATCGACAGCGTTGAGAGCCCAGCCGCGTCGCAGGCCCGTTGAAGCAGCCCTACAGACTGCTGGCAAACTGGTCACGTCGGCGCTAGGAGGACCAGATCGGTCTGGTCCTCCACAAGACGGCGTGCTATCGCGGGCGCTGTCTCTTCCACGAGCAGGGCGGTGTCGGCCACGTAGCCCATCGTGGAGTAGATGGTGGGACCGAGCGCGCCGATCCGACCATCAGCCACCAATGCTCGAAGATGATCGAGCGGAAGCACGACGTTCTTGTCGACGCTCGCTTGCTGGGTGTCGTAGCCAGGATGGGTGAGCATTACGGCGGTCAGCGGCATCGCGCTGGAAAAGGTCCGGAACGAGGGATCGCCTGCCTTGGCGGCGACATCGAACCGAAGCTGATCTGGCAGGTGTGCACCGGCGGTCGTCACGAACGCGACACGAGCCCTGTCCAACGGAACCCGAAGTGGGTTGAGCGGCGAGAAGGCGTCGCTCGCACGCCATATGAAGTCCGGGTAGAGGTTACGGCGAACGTGAGTACGTTCAATCTCGGCGAAGTCGACACCATCGTCCGTTTCCGTGGTGATCGCCTTGTGCTTCATCTAACACCCGACCTTGATCGTGCCACGCATTCCCGAGAGGACGTGCGGGATGCAGATGTAGTTGTACTCGCCCGGCACCATGAAGGTGTGGGAGTAGGACTCACTCGGCTGCAACAACTTGGATCCCCACGCCGGCGCCCCCTCGGGGAGCCGCACGAATTCCGGGTGCGACGTGGCGACCGGGTTCTGGACCGGGTCGCCGGTTGCCGTGTGGGGCATCGCGCTGTCATTAAACCAGGTGATCGTCTCCCCGACGTTGATTGTGACATGGTCTGGATCGAACCGCAGCTGCGTCGTCATCTTGATTGTGGCAGCGGGAGTGGGCGAACCAGTCGGCGAGGCTTCCCTGCTCGCCGCCGGAGAAGCGGCACAGTCCGCCATGGCGGCTGACGGCGTCGCGGCGACCGGCACGGCACGGGCGAGAGAACCGCCGAATCCACCTGAGCGGCCGACCATCATCGCGGCACCAACGACCGGTACGCCTGCCAGGCTTCGGAGCACCGTTCGCCGGCTCAGGCGAGGCGAAACAAGGCCCAATTGATCGTGCCGACCTTTCGGCATAACGCCCTCCGTACATGTGAAGAAAACAGCCCAGGACATGACCGTGCAACCGACGGTGGTCGGCCGTTCGCGCTGGATGCCAGGAAGACAGGCACCCAGCGCGAATTTGCAGGCAATCCACCGGTTTGGGTGATGATTACCTGACCGTGACCGTAAACTCGACGTGACCGAAGGCCTCGAACTGCGTGTGGTCGTTCTGAACCGGTTCGATCCAGACCGTGTGTTTGCCGGGGCCCCAGGCGCTCAGGTCGAGATCGAAGCTGTTGCTCCCTGGCATCAGAACCATGCCCGCCATCGCCATCATATGCATGTCGGCCATGTCGCCCCCGGGGGTGCCTTCCATGCCGGCCATCGGCGTCCCCATGTGCTCCTCGGCCATCGGTGATCCCTCCATGCCCATCATGCCCATCGACATGTCGGTGTCGACGAAGACGTGGTAGTGGCCATAACCGGGGACGTTCTGCTTGCCTTCGAGCGCCGCCGACGGCTCGAAGTTGACCGGCTTGACTTCGACCGTGAAGGTCGGTGAGACGTCGGTGCCGTTGGAGGGACTCAGGAGCTCGACGCCCGGCTTGCCTTGGTCGTTGGCCTTGGGCAGCGCGACGGGGTTGGCTGGCTGGTAGTCGATTTCGACCTCCTGCGCCGTCTCCACCAGGTCGAGGTGAGTGTTGGAGGCAAGGTCGACGATGATGGTGTGTTTGCCCGGGGCGAGCCCGTCGCCCGGGATCGTGAAATGCTCCTGGCAATAGAAGTTGGCGAGAGCAGCCATGGTCATGCCGTCGATCATGACATGGATATGCCCCTCTCCATTCTTGTCGGGGCGGCCGGCCTGAGCGCAGTCAACGCGAAAGTTGCTAACTTTGACCTGGACCTCAATGTCATCGGTCGTTACCTGATTCCCCGCCGTCGGCGAGACGATCGCGATCGATGGGGTGTCCTGGGCGTGGGCGCGATGGGTAAATACTGGCGCGGCGGCTATGGCGATGAGCAGGACGACTGCCAGACTCCACGTCACCCCATACCTCGCTGAAGAGTTGCTCACGTGATCGACCTCCTCCTTCGAGTCATCCTGCCCGGAGTCATCTACAGTGCAATCTAGGCGACTCCCACGCCTCGTGGCGTTGCGCCTTTACCGTACCCGGCGCTAGGGGCGGGGACTGTAAGCGGCCTTACACGGTGGGATGTTCGACGGATACCGACTTCACGGGTGCGCCCGACCGCCGGGGATGCGGTCACTTCCGTGCCGACTCGATTAGTCCGGCCGCGATCGAGGGTGCCATACGCTATGTCTCGATGCCCGCGAGCGTTGCCGTGACGGGTTAAGCCTCGCCCAGCCCTACGGCGCATTCGTCGGCGTTCCTTTGAGCAACTAAGCCGCCTTGGACGTCGGCCTGGCAGGACAGATGGTCCGACCATGACATCCACACGGGTTCGTGCAGTCCCGGCCTTAGGACTCAACGTAGGCTTCAAGACCCGCTGGATCGAGGAGGCAGATGCGACGCGGCTCGACGGCAATGAGTCCCTCGGCCCGGAACCGACCGAGGGTTTGACTGATCGTCTCCCGGTACGTTCCGAGCCGCTCGGCCAGCTCTTGCTGGGTGTAGCCGGCGACCGTGCCGTCGGCCGCCACCTCGCGGAGCAGCAGTGCCGCCAGACGCGATGGCAGCCCGCGAAAGGCCAATGCCTCCAGCTCTGCTTCCCGCTGCTGCAAGCGGCTGGCGAGTTCGGCCAGCAGCCGCAGCCCGACGTCCGGGTTGCGCCGGATCAGCGCCTGGAGGTCGGCGCGGCTGAGGACGCAGAGCAGGCAGTCCTCGGCGGCCTCGGCGAAGCAGCCGTACATGCCCTGGCCAATCAGTCCCATCTCGCCGAAGATCGTGTGTGGCCCCATGGTGGCGACGACGAGCTTGCGGCCGTCCGGAGACAGGCGGAACAGGTCGACCCGACCTCGCTTGAGGATGAAGACGACCTCGCCCACCTCGTCCGGGGCATAAAAGACCCGGCCGCGCTCGCAGGTCACCATCGTCGTGCTTTCCATCAGCCAGGCGCGCTCTGGTTCCGACAGTGAGGCGAAGACCTCGGTCTCGAGCAGGTAGCCGAGCTTGGCCGCAGCATCGCCGATAACCGCTGCATTCTGGTCATTCACCGGCGCCGTTGGGCGGCCCGGGCCGCGTCCGGTGGCGCGCCGGGTCAATTCCGCGAGCTTGCGCTGAATCGCGGGCGGCGTGGGCATCAGTGACTGGCTCCTGGCGTGAGACAGGCAGGGTCGGTTCGCAGCCCGATCTGGGCGAGTAGCCAGCCCTCCTCTGGGTTCCCCAGGCTGATGATGCGTCCGTCGAGGAGATAGGTCGGGACGGCGAAGACCGCAGACGGACGGACGACGTCCGGCTCGCTCAGATCGACCACGCTGACCTCAAGGTCAGGCAAGGCGAGCGCGCGGACCGCGGCAGCGAGACCTCGCGCAGTCTTGCAGCCGATGCATTCCGGCATGACGTAGATTTCGAGCACGCGCCGGCCAGCGCCATTTGCCATGGTTTCAGGGCTCCTTACTCCCCGGCACCCTACCACGCCATGGCGAACCGGCGCCGTAGGGGCGCTTACGGCCACCGCCGAGACCCGGCACCTATGTAATCGGTTGCGTCGCCTCGGACTTCCCGGTGGCATGATGAGCGTTTGCGCGTCCCGACTGTGAGCCAGGGCTGGCATACGGACAAAGGGAAACTGTGGCGCGTCGCCAGCCAGCGACGATTGCATCCTTGGCTCACGTTCCCTTGTGTGTGTTGGTAGCACCATGATGGGCGCCGTAAGCTCGCTTTCGGCGGCACCGTGCCGCGACGTGCTGCAGCGGGAGGAGAAGCACGATGCCCACCGAGATCGTGCCGTCGAGTGCTACTCCACTCCTGACGCCCGAGCCGTCCGCCGCTCCCCCTCAGTCCTGGCTCCCTGGCCACAGCGGAGGCGGTAGAAGGCGCCGAGGATGCCACCGTAAACGAGATGAGCGAGGATCACCGAGATCGGGGTCCGCTTCCCGTAGCTGAGGGCGAGGAACCCAGGCGGCTCCAGCTGTCGCGTCGGCATCGGGCCGCGCTGCTCGCTCGCCATCCGCGGGTGCATCCCGGGCAGCAGCGGCATGGCCGCAACCACCACGAAGAGAGTATGGACCAAGCCGACGAGCGCCCCCAGCCACCAGGTCGCGCGGCGCCAGCTCTGGAAGGCTGCGGCGTAGAGTGCAGCGAAGAGCCAGCCGTTGGCGAGGTGCATCCCGAAGCCGACCAGTTTGGCCCGGTCCCGGTCCGGCGTGACCATCGTCCCCAGCATGAAGGGGATGTTCATCCGCGTCAGGCCGAGCGCCTGGCTCCCGGCCATCAGGGTGGTCAGGATCACGGTGCCGACGAACCCCCAGAGCGTGATGCCGCGCCCATTCATGACAAACCCTCCTCCATCATCACTTCGTCGTGTGGACGTCCGCCGGCCGCGAGGCCCGGCTCGTAGCGGCATTCGACCAGCGTCAGCGCGGCGTTGATCAGCCCAACGTGGGTGAAGGCCTGCGGGAAGTTGCCAAGCGCCGCGCCCGTCTCCGGGTCGATCTCCTCAGCGAAGAGGCCGACGTCGTTGGCGTAGCCCAGCAATCGTGCGAAGGTTCCCGCCGCCCCATCGACGTCCCCGCCGAGGGCGCGGCACTCCACTGCCCAGAAGCTGCAGATGCCGAAGGCGGCCTCCCCCGCCGGGAGCCCGTCGTCGGTCGCGGCCTCGTAGCGGGCGACGAGGTCGTTCTGGCCGAGCTGCTCCTCCATCCGGGCGCAGGTGGCCCGCATCCGGGGGTGGGTGCCGTCGACGTACCCGTAGAGCGGCGGGGTGAGGAGGCTGGCATCGAAGTCGTCCCCGCCGAAGAGCCGCGTGTAGTTCTCGATCTCTTCGTTGCACCCTCGGGCCTCGACCGCGGCCCGGATTGCCGCCCGCTCCCACCGGAACCGGTCAGCATCCAGGTCGAGCCCGTGGGCCTCGTGCAACTCGATCAGGCGGTCGAGGGCGACCCAGCAGAGCGCCTTGGAGTGGGTGTGGTGGAAGCGGCCGGCCCGCTCCTCCCAGATCCCCTCGCCCGGCTCCCGCCAGCGCTCGCACACCGTCCGCCCGAGCCCGTCGAGCATCCGCGTCGTGTCGCGGTCGAACCTGCCCCACGCCCGGGCGGAGGTGATGGAACGTCCGGCGGAGGTGCGACCGGGACCAGCCACCCGAATTATCGCCAGTCGGGTCCGTTCCGACGGACCCCAGTGAAGGCGCTCGGACGACGGATCACGCAGGCAGAGGCGGTATTGCGTCCGCCACCGGGGTGCGCGGTCTGTCGAAGGTGGGATGGATCGGTGGTCCGGGATGAGACCGGCAAGCGGAGTCGACCGGAGGTCTGCCCGGAATGCGGGCGGGTGGTGCCAGTGCGGATGCTCGCGATAGTGGTCGGGCTTGATCTGGACCGACTCTAGCAACCCGCGAAGTCTCGACGCTGTGAAAAGACACGTCATGGTACTTGATCCGGGAGGGGAGGAATAGGAGTTCGTCGCGGCTCCGTTGTTCTCATCTCAAGGGTGTGTAGAATGCTGTCGTCAATCAAATCGAACGGCCAGGAACCAGATTATTCCTACGGATATCGAGCGCTCTTCAATGTAGAGTCCTGCCCACAGGTCGTTCCTCAGCCACCACTTCCAGCCCAGCGATGCACAGGCTCGCTCCACCACGCTAGCGCCGAATCAGAGTCCGGTGGGCTCGGGAACTTGGGAGGCGGTTCCAATCTCCGGACCAACCAGACTAAGAGAAATCCGGGGCAAGATGGCGGGCGGAGTCCGAGCGCCAGTCCAAGCCCAACTCGACTCACCCTGTCAATTGGCACCGCCAACCCATGCAAGCGCTAGCATCGGTGGCCCGCCGATCCTGTGTGCGCCTTCTGCGGTTTCGGCACTATAGGCGACGATTATCGTCACGCCAAGGATCGACTCCTGGCCGACCCGGACGTGGTCGCGCACGGCGATGTTGATTACGCTTTCCGTTCTGTCGACCCGCTAGGCGGCAGCCGGGAAACGGCAACCGGAGGTGAGTCACTTCCCCCCGGTTGGCGGATTCGGGGGGTCAGGGGTGTGCGGCGCTGCCTTGGTGGCGAGATAGGTACCCTGGCTGATCGCAAGCAGAGTCACAAAGCCTTCGTCAATGTCGGGGAAAGCGAAGTACTGCCGGCCGAACGCCTTGGTGATCGCCACTGCGTACGTCAGCACTAAGATCAGCGTGAAGAAGAACATCTGCAACTTGCTGAGGTCGAGGTACGCGTAGTTCCCGGCCTCGTCCCCCTTGAACATGTCCGTCCAGTCGGGTTGGTTCGTTGCTCCCTCCCCACGCTTTACGTGGAGCTTTCCCTGCACGTTCACCTGCCCCTCCGGGGTAGTGATCCTGACGGTCCCCAGCGCGTCGGTCGCGACGGCAGCTAGGGAGACGCCTGGGGTGCCGGGTGGACGCTGGTTCGCCTTTGCCCCCTTGATCAACGCAGACCCGATCAGGGCGGTGGCACTGATGCCGAGGGCCAGCCACAACTCCTGTGGAACGGCAATCTCGAGCGGACCAGCCGGCCGTGCGGCATCCGCAGCTGGTTGACGGCCGGGCGTGTCGGTGCGCACGTTCCAGAGTGCGGCGACGACGAAGGCTGCTAGCACCACCACCGTCCAGAGCGCGGTCTGAAACCGAGCGAGGCTCATCTTGTTGCGCTCATCGATGAGCAGACCAAACGGGTGCTTGCTCACCGCCTGGCCGACGACGCCAGCGAACAACGTGAGTAGCACAAGCACAACCAGCCAGGCCGCGCCCCGGTTGAGCCAGCGGGCACCCCACCACGACACCGCGAAGATACAGGCAAGCAGGACGATCGTCGCTCCGAGCGATCCGATCCGCATCATGGGTGCCTTCCTCCAACTGGCGACGTGGTCACTGCGCTACGATCCTTAGGTGCTTGCGGGTGGCCTCCCAGGAACGAATGGCCGGAGCGAGCGGGGTGCGGCTGCGGTCCCAGGTGCTGACATCCACTCTACATCACCAATCTCTGGCCGCTGGCTCGCTGGTTGGACATCAGAGGCGGCAGCGGCGAGAGTCGCCTCCGGTCGGTACTTTCGCGCCCCAGTCCCTCGCAGGCGGGCGCAGTCGGCCGTGATTTTAGCTAGCAACATACTAGGCTACCGTTTGCGTCGCGGCAGCAGATCTCGCCGACCTGGTTGCAGCAGCGGACCGCCGTTTCCATGCTGTCGTAGCAAGGCTGTGCCCCGGCAACGCAGCAGATACCCTGGGTGCCATCCGGTCGCAGCACATCGTCCCAGCAGTGGCAACATGCTGGCGCGCCGTCGGTCCGCGTGCAGCAGCGTGTGCCGGACTGACAGCAGTGCGAGCTCCCGTCTGGTTGCTGGCAGCACGTGGTGTCGGCCGGGCAGCAGTCGCAGGGGTTGACTACACAGCCGCCCGCCTCGCAGGCCCACTCGCCCGGACAGCACCCCTCTGGGGTTCGGGGCTCACCACCCGGGCACACCGGGCAGCATCCGCCGGGACAATCACCGCATGTAGCGTCCGGAGGGCAGCAGTACGGGTCGCCCTGCGCGCTAACGCAGCAGATGGGGTGCCCAACTGGGCAGCAAAGATCGGGGCGGCCCTGGAAGCAGCGCTCATCCTCCGGGCAGCACCCGCCGACGGCGCGGCAACTTCCATCACTGCACCAGCCGAGGCCTCCACAGCGGCAGACGCCCCCGTCGCAGAACGACCCCGCCTCCCGACAGCAGTCCTCCCCGCACCGTTGCGCCTGTGGGCAGAGAAGGTCGGCCGGGCAGCAGCCACTTGGACAGGGCACCTCCCCCGGGCAGCACCCGCCCTCCGGGCGGCATCCGCCGCCCCCGCAGCGCCGCTCAGCCGGGCAACAGAGCTGGCGCGTCACGGTGCAGACCTCATCGCGACAGCGGGGTTCCGGGGCGAGCACCTTTGCCGCACCAAAGCATGCAGCGATCGGGATGCCCGCGCAGACACCTCTCTGAAGCCAGTTGCCCAGCCGGCAGCGCTCGACAGCCTGCTGGGAGAGAAACCCCACTCCTTTCTTGCACCCCAGCCCAAGGGCACCTACGCAGACGGACACGCAGGCATCACAACTGTCCACGCCGAGGTCGGAGATGTCGAATCCGTTGCCAAGCCCGCCGTTTCCCCCGTTCCCTGGCGGCTCGTCGCCGCCGCAGCTGGCCAGCGATACCAGTGCACCCCCGGACACTGCTATGGCGAGCGTCCGCAGCACGCACCGGCGACTGGACGACCGCGCGAGCGTTCGCGTCAGTGTGTCAAATTGGATGCTGTTCATGCGCGGCCTCGCGATGCCTGGCTGCTTTGGCACCAGCAAGGGTGCCCCGAGGAGCTGGCCCGCGGCGTTCGCACCCGCGGCCGAGTACGAAGAGCACCCGGATTAGGAAAGATCGTTGGGTGCTGCGAACGAGTTTGGGCGCTCATTGACAATAGCTCCGTCACGCACTCTCGCACCCAACCCCATCGCCGTCTCCGTCGAACCCGTGTGGGTCGGGCGGGATGACCTGGAAGCGCCGGAACCCAACCTGGCCACAGTCCAGGTCCGGTGGATAGGGCAGAATACACACGCCCGGATAGCTGGGGTCACACCCGCCGCTGACCGGGGCTGGTGCGGGCGCTGGGCCAGGCGCGGGAACCGCACCCCCGTGCGCCGGCGCCTCCGCATCGACCCCGAAGAAGACCTCGCAGGCCCGACCGTCGAAGTTCGGATCAAGATTTGGCTGGGCCGCCGGGTTGGCCCCGTAGTACGCCTGTGCTTCCTCGAAGCTTGCGAAGGCGGCGCAGTCGGTAATGAGCGCCGCGACAGTCGGTGTGGGCGACGAGGTCGGCTCCGCCGGCGTATCGGCGCCTCCACAACTCGCCCACAGCCCGGCACCGGTGGCCTGCGCCTGGTCCTGCGCCGCGGTGAAGCGCTCGACGTATTTCACGTCTGACGGGAAGGTATCGACCACAGCATAGCCATCGATGACGAGCAGCTCGTCAGCCATGTAAGGATGATGGTCCTTCTTCCCCAGGAACCAGACGTAGCGGAGCAATCGGTCAAAGCGATCGGTGTTGGAGACATCCTTCTCCAGATAGACGGTACGACCTTTCAGCATGCCGGTCGTCTGCTTGCTCGCTTCGGCGCTGTAACACTCGACCGGGACGCTCGGGGACTTCGTTTCCGGGGTATCCATGCCGATGAGGCGGATGGTCTTGGTCTCGCCGCGTTCCGGGCGGCCCTCCTCGGTGATACGGACCTTGATGGTGTCGCCGTCGACGACTTCGACGACTCTGCCCTCGGTGGTGCGCGATGGCAGCTCGTGCGTGGCGGCGCCGATCGGCCAGTTTGGGTCCTGGGCGGCATGGGAGACAGGCGCCGACCATGGAAAAAAGGTGGCGGTGAGGAGCGCGACGAGAAGGCTCGCGGGGGCCAAGAAACGGCGGGGCATGAGAAGGTCTCCTCCGTTGGCTCAGTTCGTCGTTGCTTCGGAGTACAGCAGTCCGTGAGTGACCGACTCCCTCGTCATGCGCTTCAATCCGCACTGAAGACCGAACATGATCGATCCCGTGGTCACCGTCTAGGTCACGGCGGGATGACGGTCGGCCTCCTGACGGATCTTGCGCCGCCGCCTTCCACGCCACGCCGCAAAGGCCATCAGGGCCAAGATCGCGTCGACGGTGCCCCAGACATACATGTCCGTCCACAGTGCCGTGCCTGCGCCGAGAATCAATCCGCCGACGGCGGCGACCGCGAGGATCCACCCGGCCGCGCGGGGCGCAGGAACGACAAGTCCCGCACCAACAAAGGTGAGGATGGTCGCTGCATAGCCAAGGAGCGCCGTGACTGCCGCGTCGTCGGATCCCGCAAACGCCGCAAGGGTCCCAACCCCCTGCGCCTCGTCCAGCATGAACAACCCGAGAACGATGCCCACGACCAGCACGACGAATCGCACGACGCGACGCTCCTTTCGACGGCTGAGCTATTCGACGATCAACGTGCCGACCATGCCGGCTTCCTTGTGGCCCGGGATATCGCAGTAATACTCATAGGTGCCCGCTGCGCCGGTGATCGTCGCTTCCCCGTTGGCGCCAGCGGCAACGTCGACATCAATCCCCAGGGCGTCCACGCTGAAGTTATGGGGCAAGGCGCCATCGTTCGTCAGCGTCAGCGCCACGTTGCTCTCGGCGGGGACCGAGAACCTCTTGGGATCAAAGGCGATATCGACCATGGTCAGTGCGATCGGTTCAGTCGCGGTGTCTTGCTCCGTAGCGGATGTCACCGTTGACGCTGCGGTCTGACGCCCGTCCTCTTCGGTCGCCGCGTTATCGGCCTGGAGCGCAAAGTAGACCCGATCATCATCGGCGCTAAAGAGGTGGCCGGCATACAGCACGAGGGAATCTACGTCCTCGGTCTTGGCTTGGAAGCAGATGTCCCCCTTAACGGTTCCATCCGTGAAGACCTCGGAACTTGGGAGCTCATTCGGAATGACACCGCACGATGGGTCATAGGTGGAATAGGAGACGTTCGTGTCCCCAACCGCGCTGAAACTCAGTTCACTGGAGACCCGCTTCGATCCCGGACCGGTATAGGTGATCTCCACGGACACCACGTAGAACTGCCGGCCACTTTGCGGCGGGGCGTTGAACTGGTTCGCGGTCAGGATGGCGTCAGTGGCGTCAGGCGTCACATCCGTCACCATGATGGTCCAGTCGGCGACCGTTGCTGAGGTGTTGAGCGGGACGGGATGATCGCGAGTGGTTCCCTGGTCTCCGGTCGCTGCCGGGGCGGCTTCGGGTGTCTCGTCCACACCCGGCTCCACGGTGGCGACAGTCGCGGTGGCACTCGCGGGTAAGCTTGCTGGTTCGGCGACCTGGGCCTGGAGCGCGGCGACGGCCGTCGCCAGGCCCGCCACCCGCGTTTCCAAGGCCGTGGTCGTGGCTGCCGCGCCATCGTCCTGGGCGACCGCGGAAACGTGGGATCCCGCCGTGAGCAGCACGACAAGCACCAGGACCGCGCTGAGACCTCGTTGCATGTGCCCCCTCCTCCCCTGCCCGGCCCAATGATCGGTCAAGAACCACCTAACCGCAGCGATCCGCGGAGTTGTCGACCGAGGTCGTCACTCTCGCCCCCTCCACAGTGCCCACATCGTTGTTGGAGATGTAGGTCCCCGTGAGCTTGTTGGCACCGGACGCGGCCCGCCCGGACTGGAAGGTGACGGAGGATCCCGGCGCGAGGGACCGGTTGACCGTGATCGGCTCAAACGAAATACGGTTGGTAGATCGAGCCGACAGTTCGGACGGTGATGGTGCTCGCGGTCTTGTTCGTGACCCGCGTGGTTTCTGGATTCGAGGAGCAGTTGACGACGACGCGGATGCCAGTAACCGCCTCGGCTGGTTGAGCGGCTAAACCGAGAAGGACCGGCGCAAGAAGGGCGAGAACAAAGAGCACGTGGCGCAAACGAGACACAACAGCCCTTCCTAAGCCCCAGCGACCGGAGCATGATGTCACCGACATGTTCTATGTAGAGTGATCACATCATCGGGCAGAAGGAGGTGCCTGTCAAGAGTGGTCGCTGGGAGTGCTTGGACCCGCCCGGGAGAGCAGTATGATCTTGGTCGCCTGGGCAGCGTCGCGACATCATCGAGTCGTCATGACCGAGGCGTGGCTTCGATGATGTATCGAGAGATCAGGTGGAGGGCTGCTTGAACACTAATGAACACAATCTGTACTCCACATACCGCGAGGTGCTCCTTGAGCATCTCTTCGCCGGGGCGGTGATGCGCCATCTGTGGTTAAGAGACTCTGGGCGCCTAGAAATGCTCAAGCCCCAAGTCGACGATAGCGGTTACGACCTCGTGCTCGAAGCGAACGGTATCGTGCGGCACATCCAACTGAAGGCCTCACACCGTGGGGCAGCGACGCCGGGCGTCAACATCAACGTCACCCTGGCCGAGAAACCGAGTGGATGCGTGATCTGGTTGCGCTTCGATCCGGCCACCCTGGACTTCGGACCGTTCCTGTGGTTCGGTGGGGTGCCGGGCGAGAAGCTTCCGAACCTAACGTCGTTCAAGGTCACCACGCACACGAAGGCTAATGCGCAGGGCATCAAGACGGCGCGGCCGAAGATTCGCTACGTCCCCAAGGCTAAGTTTGAGTCACTCCCGTCACTAGAGGATGTAGTGACTCGGCTGTTTGGCGTGACGGCATCTCGCCCGGCAGCCGCAGTGATGACGGCTCCGAACGGTGGCGAAGCGTTGGCCACCATAAGGTGCTAGACTGAACGTATGAGCTATACGTACACGGTCGAACCCGAGACTCCGACCGTGCCTTTGACCCTGGCCGCGGGCGAACGGCATGGGGTGGTCTACACCAAACCCTGGGTCGTTGACCTGCTGCTTGACCTCGCCGGTTACAGCGTCAACGATGATCTCGCCGGCTCCGTTGCCGTTGAGCCAGCCGCTGGCAACGGCTCCTTCCTGGCGCCGATGGTGCGCCGCCTCGTGGCCTCCTGCCGACGCCAGGGCCGTCCCCTGACGGACATGGCAACCTCGCTCCTTGCCTATGAACTCGATCCCGCAAGCGCGCAGACCGCGCGGCGAACTGTCATCCAGACTCTCCGTGAGCTTGACGTCTCCGCCCACCAGGCCGAGGCGTTGGCCACGAGATGGGTGCGCACCGGCGATTACCTCCTGGAGGCGCCGACGCTACCCCCGGCCGACGTCGTCATTGGCAATCCGCCCTATATTCGCCTGGAGGAGATGGAGGACGCGGCGAGTCGTCGCTACCGCCACACCTACCGTACGATGGTGGGCCGGGCCGATCTCTACGTTGCCTTCTTTGAAGCCGCGCTCAAAAGTCTCACGCCGCAGGGGGTCTGCGCCTTTATCTGCGCCGATCGCTGGATGCGCAATCAGTACGGCACCGAGCTGCGCCGGCTCGTTACTGCTGGGTACGCGGTAGAGACGGTCGTCGAGATGCACCGGGCTGATGCCTTTGCCTGCCAGGTCAGCGCCTACCCCGCGATCACCGTCATCCGCCGTGCTGCGCAGGGCTCGGCCGTCGTGGCGAGTGTGGGTGCCGGCGTCGAGCAGCACGACGTGCCCACGCTTGCGGGCGCTGCAAGATAACCGCGTTGGCAGTGCCACCCGGGCGACAGTCTCCGGGCTGCGCGCGACGCGGGTCGAGAGGTGGTTTCGGGACAGCGAGCCGTGGCCCTGCACGTCCCCTGAGCGACTCGCCTTGCTGAAGCGCCTCGAAGCGGAGTTCTATCCCTTGGAGTCCGTGGGCACCGGCACCAAGGTCGGCATCGGGGTGGCCACCGGAGCCGACGATGTCTATCTGACGCGTGATCCCGACCTGGTCGAGGCTTCCCGTTTGCTACCACTTGCCCTGGCCGCCGATACGCGCAGTGGCCAGCTCCAGTGGTCCGGACACTACCTCGTCGATCCCTGGGCTGAGCACGGCCTCGTCGACTTGCGCAAGTTTCCGCGGCTGCAAGCCTATCTCGGGCAGCATCGCGAGCGGTTGGAAGGGCGCCAAGTCGGCAAACGCAACGCTGAGGGGTGGTACCGGACCATCGACCGGGTGCAGCACCGCCTGACGAGGCACGCCAAACTCTTCATCCCGTGGTCAGCGGCGGGCAGCTCGCCGCGGCGATCGAGTTCAAGTCGCAGGTCGGCCCCTCCTTTGGCAACAACTACAACAACCGGGTGGAGGAGGCGATCGGCAACGCCGCGGATCTGAAGACCGCGTTTCGCGAGGGACGGCTCGGGCCGAACCGACCATTGCTCGGCTATTTCTTCCTCCTGGAAGACACGCCGGCGGTGCACACCCCCGTTGGCAACAAAGCCCCCTATTTCCCGGTGGACCCAATCTTCACCGGTGCCTCCTACAGCCGGCGCTACGAACTGCTCTGTCAGCGCCTCGTTTACGAGCAGCTCTACGACGCGGCTTGTCTCACCTTGGCCACCAATGCCGAGGCGACTCAAATCACTCACCCATCACCAACTCTCGACTTTCGCCAGTTCGCGGCGAGGCTTCAAGGTCACGCGCGTGGGTTCGCGCAGAGTCGACAGGGTGCTTGAGCGTCCTTCATCGGACATTCTTTGGAGGGGGTAAAGTGTCTTTGTCGCAGTACCAGGTGGCTCCTGTCATCTAGTACACGGGGCCGCGGGGTGACCGTGCGACCGCTAGCAGCTGGACCAGTGCGCACAGGTGCTTGGCGTACCACGGAGGAGTCAGCGATGCACTGCACACAAGAAGGCAGGCTCTAACCTTCACTGAGTTAGAGTTACGGCTTGCGCGACGCGGCGACGGCCCAAGCCGTTATACCTGTCTTGGCGGGCTAGCATGTCCTTGCTATGGGAGCATAGCCAAAAAATAGTCGCACCATCATCGCCTTCCGCCTTTGAGAGCCGTTAGAACGCATAGGGATAACCCATGGACTCTCTGCCGGTCCGCTCCCCACTCCCCGCTGCGACCACGTTCAAGGATTGGAGCCGAATCTGTGGAGACGTTGCTCCTCCGATTCCTGGGAAGTGGATCGACACCGACTCAACTTACAACGGCAATCCATCATTTGATGACTTCCGACCCTTCGACCCGGGATCCCGGTCTGGGGTCGCCCTCTGCCTTTCTGGCGGCGGGTACCGAGCCGCCCTGTTCCACTTGGGGGCGCTCCGCCGACTCAACGAGACGGGGATCCTTTCCGGCGTGTCGATATTCTCGTGCGTCTCGGGTGGCAGTATCCTCGGCGGCTTCCTGGCGGACCGCATTGCCAAGCTTGACGCATGGCCGGCCCGAGGGGGAACCTACGAGCGCTGGGATGAGGACATCGCCGAACCGTTTCGCAAGCGGATGGGCACGGACATCCGGACCATTCCGCTTATCAAGCGCTACCTACTGCCAACCAACTGGCAGGATTTCGACGCTTCGGTCGAGGCCCTCGAAACGCAGTACCAGCGACACTTGACAGACGTGACGCTCGGACAGCTGCCCACGCATCCTTGGTTCATCTTCTGCGCAACGGACATGAAGAACGGCGTGCCGTTCTTCTTCTTCCGGGGCACCGTAGGCCACAACTACAGCCACCCGGGCCTGCCACGCCCCGACTGGCCACTGGCCCGGGCCGTAGCCGCGTCCTCGTGCTTTCCACCGGTGTTTGGCCCCCTCCCGCTGAACATCGGCCCCCTCCCGGGCGAACCACCGGAGGTCGTCGAGTATCTGCGCGATGTCCACCTCACCGACGGTGGAAACTACGACAACACTGGGGTGGCCGCCGTCTGGAAGAGGGCCGCCTACCTCCTCATCTCCGACGGTGGGGGCCGGTTCAAGGCGGAATGGAAGCGGAGTCGCTGGGCCGCCATGCCGACGCTGGAAGAGATTTTCTGGAGGGTGTCGCGCTATCCCAGCGTCAGCATGAAGGCTGGAGCCGAGCTGCACGCCCGCTGGTTAAGCTTGATGTTCGATGACGGCACGCTGTGCGGTGACATGTGGACGATCGCCGACACCACGGGCCCCGGCGTGGGCCAGCCATGGGGTGCCTGGCCCGCCTACCCCGCCAACCTGGTCGAGCAAATTATCTCTCGTGTGCGCACCGACCTTGACCGGTTTTCGGAAGAAGAGATCGCCATCCTTGAGAATCACGGTTACTTCTGCGCCGACACGGCGATCGAGCGCGTCTTGGCGAGCGGCGCTCTCCCGTTCGCGAGGTCGGCCCCGTTTGCACCACCACATCAAGAGCCACAGTATTTCGATCCACAGTACGTGGCCGGAGCGATGGCACAGAGCTCACAGATCAACAAGCTTAGTGCCGGCATGTGGGATGCCGTCAGGGACACCGCTCGGACGAGTGCGAAAGAGGGATGGAAAAAAGTGGCTGGTCGAGTGCGGTCGGTGCTGGGATGATGAGTTCATGGGGGAAGACGACGGGTTACAGAACTGGAAATGAACGGGCTCTCAGGGATGACAACGCGACGAAGCGGATTTTTCCTGCTTTGTCGACCTACGAAACGTTGCCCGCGATGAAGCGTTCGACGACATCGGCCCAGGTCAGACCCGCGATCTGTGTGTAGTCGAAGAGGATGAAGACGGGGGCGAGGAGCGTTTTGACGTTCTCGACCAGCCAGAGATTCCAGCTCGGCCACCGTCGCCGTGAATCCCGTCTCAACCTCGTCCTCCGCGCAGGCCAGAGCCACGCGCCAATCCGGCGATCCCCTCCGCCAGGCGGTCGAAGACCCCGACTCGCTCGGCCAACCAGGTCAACACCATCATCTCCAGCAGAAAGAGGAGGACGTCGGCCGTCTCCCGCAGCACCGACCAGACGTCGCCCGGCCCGGGCGCGCCGAGCAGCCCCATCGTTCCCGCTCCGCCGGCGACCACCCAGGCCTCGCCGATCCCGCGCGGACGGACGGCGATCAGCACCAGGGTCGCGACGACGGCGACGAGGGCCCTCCACTCCACCCGCTTGCTTCCTCCTCCATCCTCCAGTGCGCGGTGGAACCGCGACCCGGCCCATCATTCCGGGGGCGACCATCGACGCATGACAACCGCACGCCGGTGGGCTCCGGGACGCCCACGGGGGCGCCTCCTGCGTCGGTAAGCACAGGACCGAAACGTTCTCCAGGCGCGTTTGGGGGCGACGACCTGCGCGCGCGAAACGCGGAGGGTCCCCGTCGAGGGGAACGCTCGGGAGCACGGCGATTCTCCCTGTACCGTACGAGGAGGAGATGTCGTCGGAGCAGTGGCGCCGCCTCCCACCGAAGATCGCGGCTCCTGAGCGCCCAAGGCGACACCGTCACACCCCTTGCTCCAGACGCCTTCCGGTTCCGATAACGTCCCTGACCGGAACCACCCTTCCCCATGTGACGCTTGACAAGTCACGGATCCAGTTCCATATATGCCCTGGGATCCCCGGTTATCGGTCCTAGTTTCTCCCCCAGGAGACTCGGATGACAGACCAGCCCTACACCCTTGCCCGCTGGTTCGTCCGGCCTGGCGCGGAGGAGGCCTTCGTCGCGGCCTGGCACGGCCTCGCCGCCGTCTTCCTGGCCCTTAAGGCGCCGCCGCGCTGGGGCACCCTACTCCGCAGCACGGAGGACCCTCGCCTGTTCTACTCCTTCGGGCCCCGGCCGAGCGTGGAAACGATCGCGGCGATGCGGGCCCCCTCGCGTGTTGCTGCGGCGCTCGGTCGGCTCACCGCGCTCTGCGAGATGACCGAGTTCGGCACCTACCTGGTGGCCGCCGTGGCCGGCGGGGCGCCACGGGTCGTTTGAGTCCGCCGGTCCTATGGACGCTCCTTCCATGAATCGCTCTTAAGTGGGAGAACCACCCGGCAAGTGGTTCCATTTCTTCCACCTAACGTTGGTTGGTCGTGTGGTTCGTGGAAGGTGAAGCGTCGACATCAAAGAGATGGCTTCCCGGCGAACTTTCCCGCTGGAGCTCAGGAGCAACCTACCCCGCGTCGAACTCGGTTGAACTGGTCCAGCCAGCGAAACTCACCGGCGACACCGTTCTTCAGTCCGATCATCGAACCGCATTGCGATCGCCGCGCGGGTCTCGGTCGGTCCAGCGGAGGATTACAATGGGTCGATTGTGTTCAGAATGCCTCGCGGACGTGACCGCTGGTTGTCTGTCGATTCGACGTCGGCGACACCTCATGAATTTCTGTGCCCATTCCTGGCTCCCCGGCTCACGCCCCGGCAGCGAGATCCCTATCGGTCCAGCGTAGTGTCACTCGGCGCTCATTGTGAAACCTTCCACAAGACGATGGTCGCCAGCGCACGCGTCGCCTACCTTGCCCGGCGAGCGACCGATTACGGGGTACAGACGGGCGAGATCGGCATCGACCTCGGCCAGGTTCGCCAGCGCAAGCGTGACATCGTTGACAGCTTCCGCTCCGGCAGCGAGCGGCGGCTGACCGGCCAGGACCGGCTCGATCTGCTGCGGGGCGAGGCGAGCTTTACAGGTGAGCATCAGGTCGAGGTCGCGTTGGAGGGTGGCGAGCGGCTCGAGCTGGCGGCCGACACGATCGTGATCAACGCCGGCGGCCGACCGTCGCTGCCGCCGATCGATGGAATCGAGCACGTCCCTGTGCTGAACTCGACCACGATCATGGAGCTTGATAAGGTGCCGCGACATCTGGCCGTCCTCGGCGGCGGCTACGTCGGCCTTGAGTTTGCCCAGATGTTCCGCCGCTTTGGAGCCGAGGTGACGGTGATCCAGCGCGGCGAGCGACTCCTTGGGCGGGAGGACGCCGATGTTGCCGACGCGGTCGCCGATCTGCTCCGGGAAGACGGCATCGAGTTGCTCCTCTCGACCCAGACCCGATCGGTCGAAGCGGGATCGGAGGGGGGAGTTCGTCTCCATCTTCAGAGTGGCGAGCAGCAGCGGACCCTCGACGCCTCACAACTGCTTGTCGCCACCGGACGCCAGCCCAATACCGATACGCTCGCTCCTGAACAGGCCGGTGTGGAGCTGGACGAGCGGGGGTATATCCAGGTGGACGCGCACCTTCGGACCACGGCAGCGGGGATCTATGCGGCGGGCGATGTCACCGGCGGACCGGCCTTCACCCACATCTCGTATGACGATTTCCGGATCTTGCGGACAAATCTGATCGATGGTGAGTCCGCGTCGACGACCGGCCGGCTGGTGCCGTATGTCGTCTATATCGATCCGCAGTTGGGCCGGATTGGACTGGGCGAGGATGAAGCCCGCGCCGCGGGGCGCGCCATCCGGGTGGCGAAGATGCCGATGAGCTCGGTGGCCCGCGCGCTCGAGACGGACGAGCCGCGCGGCTTGACGAAGGCGGTCGTCGACGCGGAGACCGACCAGATTCTTGGCTGCGCGATTCTTGGGATCGAAGGCGGCGAAGTGATGTCGCTCATCCAGGTCGCGATGATGGGCAAGGTCACGGCGAGTGCCCTGCGCGACGGCGTCTTCGCTCACCCGTCGCTGGCGGAATCGGTCAACAACCTCTTCGCGACGCTGACCGGATAAGGCGGCCGCCCCATATGAACCATTCCGGTTGAGCCATCACCCTTCGGGCAGGGCGCTCAGTCGCGCCCCACCTGAAGAGTGGGAGAGGCCGGCGAGGGGAGGGAGGGGTATCCGGCGCCGGCCGGGAATGAGCGATTGGTGGTGCGTGGGCCACACGCTGCTATGGTGAGGCCGGGGCGTTGCGTGACCCCGACATGGATGACTCGATTCTTACGCCCCGGAGCAGGCTGCTGGGGGCGCGGCGGACGCCGCGTCGATCGGGCGACGGGCGCTAAGGTCGATCCGGAGCACGGTGCCCTCGTCACGGTCGGCGCTGAAGGCCGGCCCGGCGATGTAGAGGGAGTCGTCCGGTCCGAGCTCCACCGCGACGGGATACGTCAGGCCGGTCACCACGTCCTCGGTCCCGCCATCAGGCGTCCGGCGGACGACCTTGCCGGTTCCTGGCTTGATCGACGCCGGGTCATTGACGTCGATCCCGGTCGCCATCTCCAGCGCGTAGAGCGATCGATCCGGTCCGATGGCGAGGGAGGTGACGAGCGTGAGCCCGGTCCAGACATCGCTCACTGCACCGCTGGCGTCGATCTGGACGACGCGGGACGCGCCCTCGCCGTACGGACCGTGACCGAAAAGAGCCACGTAGGCGCCGCCGTCCGGCGCGGGTACGATCCCCGTAGGGATTGGGTGACCGGCTGAGAGGTCCGCGACGCGGCTGACCGATCCATCCAACCCGAGTTGAAGAAGCTGTCCGCTGTTCCCTTCGGTGGCCCAGAAGCCGTTCTCGACCGGCAGCAGCGCGAATGGTTGACCATCGGTGTCGTAGTCGGGCGGTCGCTCCGCGACGGGGTGGTCCCGGATAAAGGCGCTCACGTCGGCGATCAGCGTGGCGGTTCCCGCGGGACCGACGCGATACAGCCCGTTGTGCTCGGCGCCGCCGTCGATATTGCCACCGGCCATCAGCGCATAAAGCATGTCATCCTGAAATGCCACATCGGCGACGCCGGAAAGACCGAAGGCGACACGGGAGTTCGGGAAGCCGCCAAGGAGAGCCCGCGGACAGCCGCGATCGATTGCGACCACCCCGGCATTTCGACCGGCGGCGCCGACAATCGCGACGCGGAGCGTGCCATCGGCAGCGAAGCTCACCCCGCGCGGGTTCGCCAATCCGGTGGCGACCGTCTGGATCGCCGCTACGGGTGTGGCGGCGGGCGGCGTCGCCTGCCGTGCCAGCGACGCGAGCGGCCCCATGCCGAGCAGAGCGACCAGGCAGGCGAGGACGATCTGGCGGGAACGGGCCGGTCGAACCATGATCATCCTCCCCTGGATCGCTGGGCGTCGTCGAATGGCACGAAGGATCGATGCCTGTTGCAGCGTATCTGGCGCGTCGCGATCGTGTCTTGCTGAGGCTACCGGAGGCAGGTCGTGGCGCTCGGTTGACCCGGTGCCGCGTGGAGCGTGTGGCCGCCGTTCCGCGCCCTGACGACGTGGTCAACGACGATGACTCAGCCGATGGTGTTTACTGCCCGACGCCCTGCTCGGTCGCGAACTCCCAAGACGCGACTCGGCCCAAGGGAGCGCGCCGTAGACACCGCGACGACGCGGGCGGGCACGACGGCGCAGGCTTTTACGAATGGCGGCGACGCGAACCGGCACCAGGGCGCATGCCATGCGCCCCTGCTACGGGCGGTCTGATTGGCCCGTACCTGGCCGGAGTCTAGGGGTGACGTCCAGGGCCCACGACCTACCAACGGCAGCCGCGAGCTCGACCGTGAGGAGCCGCTCAGCCCTCATCGTGACCGGGCGGTCGGACTTGAGGGCGCATGCCACGCGCCTCTACTACGAGCAGGTGGGCGGAATGCCCTGGATCTCACCCCTGTCGGGTCCGCACCGGTCGGACCACGGGTCCATGGTCCGGACGTTATCCGATTGCCGACCAGCCTGCACGCCGCCACGCCTGGTGGTCAGGGTGCGTGGCATGGGCCCGTGGCCCCGGGTCGAGCCGTTCCCTCTCGGCGGTGAATGGGCCATACCCACCGTGTCGGGGCGCATTGCATACGCCCTGGTGGCCACTCCCGTTGTCCCCATCGGCGCACCACCGGGATCGACGCGCCGGTGTCAATGGATACGACCGATTCAGGCGGCGTTGGCTTTCGGCAGCGTGAAGGAAAAGACGGAGCCGCCTCCGGGTGGTTGGGCCACCCAGATTCGTCCGCCGTGCGCTTCGACGAGGCGGCGTGCGATCGCCAGCCCGAGACCAGCGCCGCCGCGCCCGGCATCGCGGGAGCGCGCTTTATCACCCCGGTAGAACCGGTCGAAGACGTGGGCAAGGTCGTCCTCGGAGATGCCTTCGCCGGTATCGCGGACATTGATCTGGATGTCGCGCTCGAGGTCCGCGACATCAACGGTGACCGAGCCGTCCGCGGGCGTATGGCGGATCGCGTTCTGGATCAGGTTGGTCAGGACGCGTTGAATGCGATCCGAGTCGATCAGCACCTGCGGGAGGCCGGAGTCGACCCAGGCCCGCAAGGCGACCTGGTGCTTGTCCGCCTGCGCTTCCATCAGGTCGAGCGTCTCGGTGATCAGCTGATCGACCTGGCTGGGCGCGAGGCGCAGCGCGAGCTGTCCGGCATCGAGACGCGCCATCTCAAAGAGGTCATCGATCAATCGGCCGAGGCTGACCGTTTCCCGCTCCATCGCCCCGACGTAGCGCCGGATCGTCGCGGGGTCGTCGGCGACGCCGTCGGCGATCGACTCGACCATGACCCGCAAGGAAGCCAGCGGCGTGCGGAGATCGTGCGAAACCGCCGCGATCAGGCTCTGACGTGCCTCTTCGAGCTCGCGCTGCATGGCGAAGGCGGCGTCGAGACGCTCGGCCATCGTGTTGAGGGCACTCGCCAGCTCGGCCAGCCCGCGCTCGCGGGGAACCGGTACCCGGACCGTCAGATCGCCGGCGGCCATCCGGGTCGCCCCGACGCGGATGATCTCGACCGACGCGCCAAGGCCACGACCGACCGCGACCGCGAAGACCAGCGCGATGACCAGGGAATAGGCGAGGCACAGCAGCACCAGGTTTCGATCGTGGGCGGAGAGAAACATGACGATCGTCGTCGGCAGGACGCAGATGATGGCGACCAGGGCGCCGACGACCTGCGCCGTGGCGATGCGAGTGGCGAGGCGATCCCAGCGGCGGCCCCGGACCAGCCCGATGATTCCCGTCCCGACGCCGAGGGCTGCGACCGCCGAGATGATGAGCAGTTGCAACATGAGCGTGGCGTCGGCGCCGCGCAGACCGAGCACTGAGACAGCGATCAGCATCGTCGCGGCGATCGCCAGCGCCGCGGCAGCGGCGATCCCGATGGCGAGGCGACCGTTGCCAGGAACAGCGGGCAGGGACCGGTGCGGTGCGGTCATGGCTCGAACTTGTAGCCGACACCCCAGACGGTCTTCACGTAGCGGGGTCGCTCCGGCTCCGACTCGATCTTTTGGCGGAGCCGCCGGATGTGAACGGTGACGGTACCCCCATCGCTGGCGAAAGCCCAATCCCAGACCTTGTCGAGGAGCTCGTCGCGGGAGAAGACCTGGCCGGGGTGGGAGGCGAGAAAGACGAGGAGATCGAACTCCCGGGCCGTCAGCTCGACCGGCCGGCCCGCGATATCGACCTGACGGCGGTCGGGGCGAATGGTCAGGGCGCCGTAGTGGAGCGGGTCGCCGTCATCGGTCGGTGCCGGGGTGCTGGCGCGCCGGAGCACCGCCTTGACCCGCGCCACGAGCTCTCGCGGGCTGAACGGCTTGGCGACGTAGTCATCGGCGCCGACGCTCAGCCCGATCACGGTGTCCATCTCGTCGCTCTTGGCGGTCAGCATGATGATCGGAACGTTACTCTGGATTCGGATACGGCGACACACCTCCAGACCGTCGATGCCCGGGAGCATCAGATCGAGGAGGACCAGATCGGGGCGCGCCTCGGCGAATCGCCGCAGCGCCGCGGCGCCATCGGCGGCGACTTCGACCAGAAAACCTTCCTGGCGCAGATACTGCTCGACCACTTCCCGAACGATCGGCTCGTCGTCGACCAGCAGAATGCGACTGCGTTCCTGGTGTTGATCCATGACCCACCGTGCCGACGCCCGCGATTCGACCGCGCTGCCCCATCATGCCATGCCGCGATGATCCAAATCTTACAGGTCTGACACGCACCGCATCCGGCTGTTCCACGGAATCGCTCCGGATGGCTGACGGACACGGGAGCACGCGCGCGGAGCGCCAGCGTCGCCGAGAACCATCAACCGGACGCTCGAATCGGGCGTCCGGTGGTGCTCCGACCGCAACCGGGTGGTGCTAGCGGTCTCAGTCGGCGGTGCCGGTTCCCTGATGAGCAGGACGATCACCGGCCGGTGAAGCGCCGTGGTCGGTTGGGCAGGTCGACCGGCTCGGCCAGGTCTCGGCCCATGTGGAGACGGCCAGAATCACATCGTGGAGCGCGCGGCCCTTCTCGGTCAGCCGGTAATCGATCCGTACCGGGATGGCCGGGGTGACGACGCGGGTGATGATGCCCTCCGCTTCCAGCTCCTTGAACCGCTCCGAGAGCAGTCGGTCGCTGAGACCCGGCACCGCGGCCGTGACATCGCTGAAGCGGGTCGCGCCGCTGAGAAGCGCGCGCAGGATCGACCCGGTCCAGCGGCGACCGATCAGCTCCATCGCCCGCCGGTACGCCGGACAGAACGCGGTGACATGGTCATGATCGACGGCAACCGGTGGGAGATCGATGGATGCTCTCATGATGGCGTTAGTATTACGCATCGTAAGCCCCTTGACAAGGGTAAGCGAACGACGATAGAGTAACTCACGAAGCGTAAGCGACACGGCGACCGGATCGTCTGGCGCGCTGAGCAGGAGTCTCGTGGCTATGACGAGACTGACGTCGACCGCGATCCGCGGTCACATCATACAAAGCGGGAGGAGCTCACCCATGGTATCGATAAGCACCGCAACCACGCCGTCGACCGGAACCTGGCAGATCGATCCGTCGCACTCAAGCGTCGAATTTATTGTGAAGCACATGGTCTTCGCGACCGCCAAGGGACGCTTCTCTGGCGTCTCAGGAACGATCGTCGATGCCGCCGATCCAGCGCAGTCGACGGTGCGAGTCGAGATCGACCCCTCGACGATCGACACGCGGGATGAGAAGCGCGACGCGCACCTGAAGTCGGAGGACTTCTTCCACGTCGAGCAGTTCCCAACGATGACCTTCGAAAGCACGAAGGTCGAGCGCACCGGTGGCAACGACCTTAAGGTGACAGGCAACCTGACGATGCGCGGCGTCTCACACGAGCTCGTGCTCGATGGGACGTTCAATGGCAGCGGCAAGAACCCCTGGGGTCAGGAGGTCGCGGGCTACAGCGCCAGCACCGAGATCAACCGCCACGACTGGGATTTGGGATTCAACGTTGCCCTTGAAGCTGGGGGGGTGCTGGTTGGGGAGAAGGTTAAGATCGAGATCGATGTCGAGGCTTCCCGGGCTCAGTAACCACAACCGGACCTCACGGCGCTGGCACGTCAGCGAGTGTTGTGGGAGGTGAGGGTCTCCGCATCGCGGCGACCGGGACGGATCAGAAGATCAGCCGTTCCGGTCGCATTGCGGGGTCAAGATCGGTTGCCCGCGCGTTGGTTGGCAGCCGGTCATCCTCGCGTTGAAGCGGCAGCGTGATCTGTCGAGCCGCGCGACCGATTCCTCACGAGCGACTTCCCCCGATTTTTCACAAGGGACCTTTTTAGGATGACCGAAACGTTCAATCTTCTCGGGATCGCTGGCAGCCTGCGCGGCGACTCTTACAACCGCCGTTTGCTGGAACGGGCCCAGCGCGTCGTGCCCGAAGGTGTGGTGCTGCGCCTCTTCGACCTGCGTGAGGTCCCGTTCTATGACGGCGATGTCGAAGCGGCTGGCGATCCGGAAGGCGTCCGCGCGTTGAAGGTCGCCATTCGGGACGCCGACGCCCTCCTGATCGCGACGCCGGAGTACAACGGGACGATTCCCGGCGTCCTTCAAAACGCGATCGATTGGGCGTCGCGGCCGCGCGGCACGGCGCCCCTCTCGGAAAAACCGGTCGCGATCGCCGGCGCATCTCCGGGACGCGGCGGGACGGCCAGGGCGCAGGCGATATTGCGCCAGGTCCTGGCGAATGCTGGCGCGGAGGTGATTCAGACCCGACCGCTGCTGGTATCGGCGGCGGCCGACGCTCTGGACGGTGATGGGTTGGCCCTGACGGATGATCTGACCGCGTTGTTGAACGAGATCGTCGAGCGGGTTGGACAGGCGACGGAGCAACGGCGTGAGCAGCGCGCCGCCTGACCGGCGCCAGACGGGCCGTCCCGGATCGCGGTCGGACCACCGCACGGCGCCCCGATGGACGAGCATGCTGGTCACTGGCCAGTTGACGCCTTCTGGCATAGTGGAACTGATGGGACAGGAATCGTTCATGGATCATCAACGTTTGGATGGAGCGGCTCGTGATGCGTCGTTGACGCACCGCGTCATCCTACCTCGAGCGGCAGGGGATGATGCGCCGCCCGGGCTGCTGGTGCTTCATGGTCGGGGCGCGGACGAGAGCGATCTGCTCAGCCTGGCCCCAGCACTCGATCCACGTCTGGTGATCGTCGCCGCCCGGGCGCCGTTTCAGCTCGGTTCAGGATTTCACTGGTATGACCTGCTGGCGATCGGCCGACCGGAGCCGGAAAGCTTCGGGCGGAGCCGGGAGCTGCTTGGGCGGTTCCTCGGAGAGATCGTCGACGGCTACGGTATCGACCCCAAACGGCTCTTCCTGCTCGGCTTCAGCCAGGGTGCGATGATGTCGGGATCGCTCCTGCTGATGCAGCCCGGCGCGATTGCCGGGGCGGCGCTCCTGAGCGGCTATCTCCCGCTTCACGCGGGGCTGACGATCGATCCGGAGGCGGTTCGCGGCAAGCCGGTCTTCGTCCGCCATGGCACGCGAGATGAGGTGATCCCGGTCGAGTTCGGTCGCGAGAGTCGTGAGTTTCTCTCCGCGGCCGGTGCCGCCCTCGACTACGGCGAGTACCCGATCGGGCATCAAATCTCCGAACAGGAACTCCGGGATGTCGCCGCCTGGATCACCGGACGGCTTGACGGAGCGCCTCCGAGCGCGGCCGACTCCGGAGGAGAGGCTCCTACCAGCAACTAGCCGGTTCGGGCATCGTCGGATGCCGGCCGCGACCGGCAGAGACAGGACGCCCGATGACCATTTCCGGCATTCATCACATCACCATGGTCGCTCACGACGCGCAGCGGACGGTCGACTTCTACACGAGCACCCTGGGCTTGTGCCTGGTCAAACAGACGGTCAATTTCGATGATCCGTCGACCTATCACCTCTATTTTGGCGATGATGCGGCGAGCCCCGGAACGCTGCTGACCTTTTTTGAGTGGAAAGACCTGCCGCCGGGGAGAACCGGGATCGGAGGCACGCATCACCTGGCGCTCGAGACGCGCGACCGGGAGACGTTGCTCCAGTGGAAACGATGGTTGACCGATCGCGGTCTGCGCGTGAGCGGTCCCTACAACCGCGTCTACTTCACCAGTCTCTACTTCACCGACCCCGATGGACTGATCATCGAGATCGCCACCCGGAGTCCTGGCTGGACGGTTGATGAGCCGGCGGATGCGTTGGGCAGTTCGGTTCAGACGCCGCCCCAATCGACGACGCGAGGCGGTCGGGACGAACGCGCTATCGCCGCTGAGACCTGGACGGAACAGGTCGCGATGCCGACCCCGGAGATGCGCCTCGACCGGCTGCATCACATCACGGCAATCGGCTCGGATGCCGGGCGGACGACCGCGTTCTTCACCGAGACACTGGGCATGCGGCTCCTCAAGCGCACGGTGAACTTCGACGACGCGTCATCCCCGCATCTCTACTTTGGCGTCGGTGAGGGCGCGCCTGGAACGGTCGTCACGTATTTCATCTATCTGTCTGGCTCCATGCCCCGGGCCCAGATCGGCGCCGGAATGACGCATCACTTCGCACTGGCAGTCCCGGACGACGAGGCCCACCGGGCATGGTACGAGCGGCTCAATGGAGCTGGCGTGCGGACGACACCGATTCTCGACCGGTATTATTTCAAGAGCATCTATTTTCAGGATCCCGACGGCCACATCGTCGAGATCGCGACGGCCGGGCCAGGATTCGATGTCGATGAGCCGATGGGCGAGCTTGGACGGTCGTTGCGTTTGCCGCCGGATCTTGAGCCCGCGCGGGCCGCGATCACCTCGACGCTGACGCCGCTCCGGGTGCCGGAGCCGGCTGGCCGATAGCTCCGGAGCGGGGAACCCGCGCGATGCACAGGATGCCGTGACCCGGATGAGCCGGGCACGGTTCGACGAATCACGAGGAAACGATGACTGACCACCCACCCATCCATCCCGAGACCCGTATCGGGCATGTCCATCTCAAAGTTGCCGACCTCGATCGGGCGATCGCGTTCTATCGCGACGCGCTCGGTTTCGAGCTGATGCAGCATTACGGGAACCAGGCGGCATTTCTCTCGGCCGGTGGCTATCACCATCACATCGGTCTCAACACCTGGGAATCGGCCGGCGGCCGTCCGCCGGGTCCGGGGACGACCGGGCTCTACCACCTGGCGATCCTGTACCCGAACCGCCAGGAGCTGGCTCGCGCCCTACGGCGATTGCTCGACCATGGGGCGGGGATCGACGGCGCCTCCGACCACGGGGTGAGCGAGGCGATTTATCTGCGCGATCCCGATGGCAACGGGATCGAGATCTACCGGGATCGTGACCCCGCCGACTGGCCGCGTGAGGCCGACGGCACCCTCTCGATGACGCTGGCCCAACTCGATCTGGACGGTCTGCTCCGTGAGCTGGAGACCACCGCCGAGCCGGTGTCACTCGACCGCTAACCATGCCGGTCTACCGTGATGGTCGATGCGCCACCGTCACGCCATGACGGACGTCCAAGCGCCGACGCTGGCAGCGGCACTTGCGAGAAGCGGTCTGCCCTGCGCTGACCTTGCCCCGGTGGATGACCGCCGCGGACGGCAGCATCGTCATTGTCGCCGCATCATGGGAGCTAACCGTCATGAGCCGACCCGTCAGCGCCGCGGTCCCGGCTGATGGTTTCAGCGCCTGTTCGCCAGCCCGTTCCTCTGAGGACCGGTTGCCTTCAGAGGTGACGACCGTGGTGGCGTCTGCCTGGACCATCCCCCTTTTTCGAATGGAGGCCACGTTATTTGGTGTCAGGGCCGTCCTGGCGCCGTCATCGTCAGCCTAACGTCACGCCTGGTCGAGTGCTCATGACACGGCAGATTGAGACCGCTGCCGCGTTACGAAAACTCGAATCGGGGCGAGGACTGGCTCAAGAGAGCGGTTCTCGGAGATATGGACCATGTCGCGTTGATCTCGTCAGCGATCGTGGCGATCAGCCGGTTGACATCCGCGGAGGCTGACGCATGCATCGCCTCGGCGACGATCAGGACCGCGTCTGTGCTGTCCCGCACGGCCGAATAGGCGCTCTGCCGGTTGGTCCAGCGCCGAGGGTGAGCTTGCCCTGCGTCATCGGCGAAAATGACCTCACGGGCGGCGGGATGTTCGGTCTCACCCGAGAACGACAGATAGCGTTCGCTGCCGGATGCATAACGCACCTCGATGATACCCGTGAGCCGGGCAACATCAAGAATGGCCACCGGGATCGCAAACGCGAGCGAGACGGCATTGCAGAGATCGACCAATGGGTGAATCGAAGGCAGTGAGCGTTCCTTCTTGAATCGTCGCAGCAACGATTCCGAAGCGCAGCGATATTGGGTCGGCTTGAGCCCCATCCGGGAAAAGGCACGACGCCAGGCCTGAATCTCGGGGAACTCGGCCTCGGAGGCACCTGCCAACCGCTCCTCGGCGGCGCGCTGGAAGCGCGCCGCCCGAGCGTCAACCGAGACATCGTTGGATATGCCCTCGGCGAAGAGCAGACCAGGAACGAGCTCTGGAAAATCGCGCCAGATCGCAGGTGAATGCTGAAAAAACAAAAGATCACCTCGCCATCGTGAACCGGGCTTCTACCTGTCCGTCAACGCGAGCCTGGCACTGAGCACGACAAACGACCCAGCGAACAGGCGTCGCATCCAGGTGAGGACTCGCGGGCGGGCGACCACGTGGTGTCGCACCGAGGCGGCACAGACGCCGTAGAGGGCGAAGACGACGAACGTGAGGAGCATGAAGACCCCACTCAGCTCCAACATGCGGGTCAACGCGCCTTGCCCATTGGTCGTCACAAACTGGGGGAGGAAGGCAAAGAAGAAGATCGTCAGCTTCGGATTGAGCACGTTGATCAGGACACCGGAGACGATCACCCTGGTCGCTGTCGGAGGGTCGGTTTCCTCCTTGACCAATGCGCTCTGGTCGCGCGCCGTGCTCCACGCCATGTAGAGGAGATAGAGCACTCCCAGATACTTCAGCGTCTGGAACGCGACGGCGCTCGTGTGCATCAGAGCCGCGAGACCGGTCATTGCCGCGATCATGTGCGGGATGATGCCCAGGGTGCATCCAACCGCGGCGACCACGCTCGCACGGGCTCCGCGGGAGAGACCAGCAGCAAGCGTATAGATCACCCCGGTGCCCGGTGTGGCGACGATCACGATAGTGATGACGAGAAACTCGATGCTCACGATCAGTCTCCTGGCAGACTCGCTCGGCGGAGGCGTCTGAACGGGGTCCCGCTGCGAGGATCGCGGTAGCACCGGCATCCGCCGGCCAGGCGTCCTGGGAACCGGGCGTGGCAAACCGCCGGGAGGGGGTCGCCGCCCTGGCTCGACTCGATGCGGCCCACCAATGAGTGGCGAGGGGCGGCGCGATCTCGGGGACCTGCCCCCGGTCCCGGACCGCGACGGCGATCGACTTCCCGCGATAGCTGGTGGATACAGGTTGGCGGCATGACGATGCTCATGCGTCCCCGGCGCCTCACTGGTGAACCCTGGTGACAGGCGTCAGGCCAGATGCAGGCGCCGGGCGATGGAGAGGCCGAGATCGAGGGGGCGCTCAACCAGAGCACGCAGCCGCCAGACCAGCCATCCGGCGGCCGCACCGACGATTGCGCCACCGGCAACGTCGCCGGGATAATGCGTCCCTACTGCCACCCGAGCAATCGCGAGTAGTGCGGCGATGCCAAGCAGGATCCACCCGAGGCGGCGCCTGGCGAGGAGGTACGGCATTGCCAGGGCGAAGCTGCCCACCGCATGGTCGCTCGGGAAGGATGGATCACTGGACGCGTGAATCAGCAAGGTGGCGCTATGGTGAACGTAGGGGCGATCGCGAAACCAGAGGTGAGCGATGATCTGGGCGACGCCGAGACCAAGCAACGCCGCGGCGACGGCATACGCCGCAAGCCGCTCCCGGCCACTCCGTTCGGCGGCGGTGCCCGGCCAGAACCAGGTGGCACCGAGGAGAATCAGGAAGATGATCGGGAGATCGGTGGCACCCCACCTGAGAATGGTGTCGAGCCAGCCGGCTCGTCCCGCCAGGCCATTCACCACGTGGTAGAGCGTGACATCCATTCCAGTCCCCGCGGCCCACTTAATCGACAAGACACGCCTCGCCCCGTGAGGGAATCGTCCTCCACGGGGCGCTTTCAGCGCCGAGTGTAGCAGGGAAGCGGCATCGACCGGCTCGTTCCCTGACAACCGACTTACGGCTCATCGTTTCCCCGGTGCCCCGGTGGTGATCAGGTGTGGCTGGCGCAACCTCTGCCCGGTTGATCTCCTGGGCGCGGTCATCTACGGTTGACCGGCGCGCCACGAGCGGCGACTCCCCTGGAACGTCGACGGCTCGCACGGTATAGGACGGGGTAACCGGTGGACGCAGATGTGATCGTCGTCGGGGCCGGTCCGGCCGGAGTCGCGGCAGCCATTGTGCTGGCCCGAGCAGGACGGGCGGTGCTGCTGCTCGACCGGGCGGCGTTTCCGCGCGACAAGCCATGCGGCGACCTGATTGGTGCCCAGGCGCTGGCCGCGGCACGGCGGCTGGGTGTCGATGAGAACCATCTCGCACCCTACCGATCGCTGTCCGGCGCTGTTGTCTCGGCCGGCGACGCGACGTTGAATCTTGTCCCCACGAGCGCGATGGGCCGTCGCGTGCTAACGCATTCCGACGCCCGGGTCATTCCGCGCGTCGTCTTTGATGCCGCCATGGTCGAGGCAGCGCAGCGAGCAGGCGCCATCCTGCGGCGCGTCTCGGTCCGCCAGGTCGGCTCCTGGGACGGCTCGGGACGGACGGTGTCGGGGACGGGACCGGCCGGTCAGGTCGAGCTACGGAGCCGCGTCGTCGTCAATGCCGGTGGCTACGGCAGCCGGATCGCCGCCGCGCCCCCTCCAAGAATCGCCGGTGGCGGACCACCGCGCGGGATCGCGATGCGCGGCTACCTCCAGGGCGTGACGTCACCGCCAGACCGCATCGTTTTCAGTCTCGATCGATGGGTCCTGCCAGGGTACGGATGGATCTTTCCATTACCTGACGGAGCGGCCAATGTCGGCGTCGGCACGCTGGCCGCGCCGACCGGCTCGCCGGAGACGGAGCACCTGCACCGGCTCTACCAGCGATTCGTCGAGGACCGCTCATCCCCGGTGGCGCCGTGGCTCGCGAAGGCGACGCCGACCGCTCCCCCGCGCAGCTGGCCCCTCGACCTTGGACCGCGTCGTCGATCAACGGTCGACGATGGCCTGGTCGTCGTTGGCGAAGCGGCGGCGCTGGTCGGGCCGCTAACTGGCGCCGGGATTGCCTTCGCCCTGAGATCGGGGGAGGAGGCCGGGCGGATCATTGCGGCCGCGCTCCGTGGCGGGGCCCCGCTGGCGCCTGCGCTCGCACCCTACGCGCGCGCCATCCACCGGCACTACCGGCCATGGTTGCGGGCGGAATCGTGGGCGCAGCGTCTTCTTGCCGATCCCGGTCGCCTCGACCGGCTCCTGGCGCTGGCTCGTCCCCTCCCCGCAATCCCAACGATCGGGGCGCGGCTGCTCCTGCATCTCGGGTGACCGCGAATGACCGCCGCCGCCCGACGCCGCTCCGTCAGCGGCGTGCTCTGGCCTTGCCGGGTGATCGGACTGATGGTCGCCGCTCAGTCGGCTGATCGCCGCGCCGGGCGCGTCACCGATCGATCGGCATGCATCGCATAGAGACGAGCGTCGGCGACGGCGACGAGATCGGGCGGCCGCAGTCCGTCGTCCGGGAGGGTCGCCACACCGAACCGAACCGTTGCGGCTGGAGCGGTCCCGGATGCTGGCTCGGCCCGGAGAACCCGGCGAATTCGTTTCGCGATCCGGGTGGCGGCGGCCTGATCGGCGCCGCTCATCATCACCGCGAACTCATCGCCGCCATAGCGGGCGACGACATCCTGCGCGCGGACCTGACCACGGATCACCCGCGCGACGTGGCGCAGCACCGCGTCACCAGCAAGGTGCCCGGAGGAGTCGTTGATCTGCTTGAGTCGCTCCACGTCAAAGAGGATGACCGACAGGACGTCCGGTCCAGCGGCGATCGAGGCACCGAGGGCGTCATAGAACGAGCGGTGGTTCGAGAGCCCGGTCAGGCCGTCCGTGGTCGCCGCCAGGGTTGCCGCTTCATGGAGCGACGAGACGTAGATGGCGGCGGCCACCTGTCCCGCGACAGCAGTCAGAACCGTTTCGTCCGCGGCTGTAAAGGCGGCGGTGCGCCGGTCCTTGACGTTGATTACCCCGATCACCCCGTTCTCGGCGAGGAGCGGGACCACCAGCTCTGATCCGGTCGTGTACGGCCAGCCAGCATTCTGAACGAAGAGCGGCTCGCGGCTGACGTCGGGGACATTGATGGCCTGGCCAGTCGTCGCCACATGCCCGTTGATCCCGATCCCGAGCGGCTGGCGGTAGGTGAAGGGGATATCGCCGTGGACTCCACTGTGTGCGACCAGCTCCAGGTCGCGGCGCTCCTGGTCGACGAGAAGAAGGAAAACGTCGGCGTGCTGGAGATAGCGACGGACGAGGTCGGCAACCCGTGCCAGGAAGATCGGCCGATCGGGAATATGGTGGGTGATGGTCGTCAGCTCGACCAGCAGGCCGAGCGCGCGGGTATCGCCCATCTGTCCCGCGGCGAGGGGGCCCGATCTGGGAATGCCTGCCTGCTCTGGTCCTGACGATTCACTGGCGGGCTCCGTCAACGCCGACTGAACCCAGTCGAGCCCGGCCAGGGCTTCGACGACATCGGTACGAAACTGGCTTCCCGCGCCACGCCGGAGCTCGGCCAGACCGTCGGTCACCGGTCGCCCGGCGCGGTACGGGCGATCCGTGACGATCGTATCAAAGGCATCAGCGACGGCGAGGATCGCCGCGCCCAGCGGGATCTCGTCGCCGGCCAGACCATCCGGATAGCCGCGTCCGTCGACCCACTCGTGGTGGTGGCGCACGAGCGGCACGAGCGCCTGCAGCGCGGTCGATTCGGCACCGGAGATGATGCTGGCGCCGAGGGCGGCGTGCCCCATCATCACGGCGCGCTCCGTATCCGACAAAATGCCCGGCTTCTGGAGAATGGCATCCGGCACGCCAATCTTGCCGATGTCGTGCAGCAATCCGGCGAGCCCGATCGTCTCCGCCGACCGGCGGTCGAGCCCCAGCGCGGTGGCAACCTCCTCCCCCAGCTTCGCCACCCGCTCGGAGTGTCCCCGGGTGTACGGGTCTTTGGCGTCGACGGCGGAGGCCAGGGCACGGACGCCGCCGAGATACAGATCCTGATTGCGAGCGAGCAGCTCCGCATTCTGCAGCGCGGCGGCGGCTTGAACGGCGAACACCTGGACCGTCGCGAACTCGTCGTCGCTGAAGGGCGGGTGAGTCGAACGGACGATCGTCAACGAGCCAATCAATCCCCCTTCCACGACGAGTGGCACGCTGATGACGTGGAATGGGCCCGGAGACTCACCTGCATCGTTGGTCACGCGCAGACCTGGCGGCAGCCGCGGATCGGCCTCAGCGTGGTTGACCCGCAGCGCCCGGCGTTCCTGGGCGGCGATCCCGGTGAAGCTCGTCCCGAGCGGGAGGCGCTCGTACGGGAAGCTATACCCGTCGAGTGTCCGGTTATAGGCGAGCACCAGTTCCTGGCTTTGCTCATCGAAGCGGAGAACGGCGCAGGCGCTATAAGGAACCAGGCGTTCGACTCCCGCACCGATCGCTTCCAGCGTTGAGGCTAAATCGGGTTGAAGCGCCAGCGTCTGACTCGTGGTGAGTACCTGCGCGAGCCCTTCCGCCTGGCGCTCGGATCGTTCCCGCGCTGTCAGGGCCACCGCATGGATCCGGGCGCGCTCGACACCAACGGCGAGTTGTCCGGCCACCAGCGTTGCCAGTTGCTGGTCCTCAGCCGCGAAAGGACCGGGTTCGTCACGGGCGACGAAGAAGGTGCCGATGATGCCCTTCTCGAGCCGGAGCGGGATCGCCATGATGTGGTCGCCGACGTCGGGGGTGCCCGGCGGGCGGTAGAAGAGTGACCCGCGGTCGTTGGTCCCGAAGAATGGCGTCCCCAGGCGAAAGACCATGCCGTTGACGCTGGCATCGATAGGAAGCGCCATGCCAACCAACCCGGTGGTCTCTGCCCCCCAGGCCGCGGCGATCGACAGGGTCGCGGTCGCGGCATCCCAGGTGGTGACCACCCCTGTTTGACAGGGAATGATCCTGGCGACCGCGGCAAAGGTGCCGGCAACGATGGCGTCCAGGTCCAGCGAGCGAGCGATCGCGGCGTTCACCTCGCCCAGCAGGCGCAGCTCGGCGATCCGGCGGGCGGATATCCCGGTCAGC